>JAEIGA010001534.1_pt1 | contig 36060 bp, 34 predicted proteins | sample 9270691 | NCBI WGS metagenome assembly JAEIGA01 (sample SAMN17057246, study PRJNA624740) | gut metagenome | biome: biome; isolation source: fecal sample | host: Bos grunniens | place: China: Xizang | collected 2019
AAAAAATTGGTAAAGCTCATTTTGCGAAACTCAAACGTTTTTTCTCTGATGAAAACATTAAAGATGAAGGCTATGAAGAATGCACAAAATCTTTTACCGATGTTTTTGCTTCGGACCATTTGGATTCGCTCTACATATCGGATGAAGCGAAAGAGGATCTTGAAGTTGGAAAAGGACAAGTTTTTGTCAGCCGACAGGAAGCGAAGGAGCTCGAGGGCTTCGCTGAACATTTCGATTTTGGTTTGTTTTATGCAGGTATAAAGTCCTCACTTCTTCCTGAACAGGCTTTTACAAGGGAAGTGCAAACGGCCATCGCGAAGCTAGCTTTTATATATGGAATTAATCCGATTGCTATGCAATCCGTCGTTATGAGCGCTGTAAATAGTAGCAATGAAATCGATATAGAGGAGCTGCGGAAATCAGCTCGAAATTGGTATCAGATAGAATATAACAGTGAATATCCTTCGTTAAGTGAGCAAGTGCAACCAGCGAAGTATAGAACTCAGTCGGATAAGCCTTTATCAAAAGAAGAGGAAAGAATCAGGCATCTTGAACAAGTTTCGCCGAGAGAGTTGCTTATGCAGCATAGCGGCGGCGGTGAGCCTTCTAGAGCAGACTTGCAAATCATAGAAGAGGTTATGTTAAAGCAAAAGCTAACACCTGGAGTCATGAATGTTTTACTGGAATATGTAATGATTATGACGGATATGAAGTTGTCTAAAGCCTATGTCGAAAAAATTGCCAGTCATTGGTCGAGGAAAAATGTTAAAACCGTAAAAGAGGCAATGGAGTTAGCTAAAAAAGAATATAAATTAGCTCAAAATAGAAATGCCCAGGGTAATACGAAGAATAATAAAACGAATAAAAGTCAAAAAATTATCCGAACGGAAATTGTGCCTGAATGGTTGAAGAACAATGAACAGAAAGAACAGAAAGATCAAGAGGAATCAAAACCTGAGGAAGCGGCAGATTTCTTAGAAAGAAAGCAAAAGCTTCAAGCTAAGTTAAAAGAGAAATATAAAAAGAAAGGGTGAACATAATGAAGAAAATAAACCAGGCCTTAGGTCTCACCCGTTCAAAGGATTTTATATCCAGATATGAAGCGTTGAAGAAGGAGACATTAAGTCACCCTGATATACAGATGTTCCTAAATAGCCATAGTTCTTCAATAGATGAAGAATTAATCGAAAAAAGCTTAATGAAGTTTTATGATTATACGACACAGCAAAAAGATTGCTCTAATTGTCCTTCATTGACGGATTGTAAAAATACGGTTAAAGGATATATACCGCATATGAAATTACAAGGTAAAGCAATCGAATTGTTTTATGAGCCTTGTGAGACAAAAACAAAAGTGGATCAAAAGCGTCAACGTGAACGATTGATTCAAAGTCTTTATATCCCGCGAGATATTTTGAAAGCAACCTTATTCGATATTGATATTGATAGTGAGCAAAAGGAAAGAGCTATAGAAGCTGCTGATCAATTTATCGATGATTATTTGACGGGTAAAAAACCAAAGTCATTATATTTATACGGTTCCTTTGGTGTCGGTAAAACATACTTGTTAGGAGCAATAGCAAATGATTTGGCCGATAAGGGAGTTCCGACCTTGCTTGTATATGTTCCGGATTTCTTACGCGAAATCAGATCGGGAATTGGTGATAATACGTTAAATGAAAAACTTAATTTTGTAAAAAAGGCACCTATTTTAATGCTTGATGATATTGGTGCTGAAACGATGTCTAGCTGGGCACGAGATGAAGTGCTTGGCCCAATTTTACAGCATAGGATGGCTGATGAACTTCCGACATTTTTCTCATCTAATTTTGATTTCAATCAGTTATACCACCACTTAACCTTCTCTCAAAAAGGCGAAAAAGAAGAAGTGAAAGCGGCGCGCATTATGGAACGTATTAAGTCGTTAGCCGATCCTTACTTCCTCGATGGTGAGAATCGTCGTTAACCCAGATACTCGTAGTAATTGTATAAGATGATCTCTGTAATGAAACAGGGGTCATCTTTTTTAGTTCCGTTGATTAAAGAACATATTTCTGAAATTCTGACAAGGTATTTGTGGCCTCTTATACTAGAAATTAACAATACTGTTAAATAGAGCAATCGAACTTAGAGAAAAGGTAAAACTACTCTCCCTTTGTACTTCTAAACAGCTAATGATATCCATATACATATAAGGAAGCTTGGCTTAGGGGGGGTTGGATTGGTACAAATTCAATTTGAAACAGAGAAGCAGGCAGCGAGAATTTTGGAAATACTGAAGAAACAGCATGTTTGTGAAGAACAGCTTTCATATATAACATATGATGAAGACCGGATTATTTCCATCTCGTTTGCAGAGCATAATATGGCTTCCATTATTCAGCTCATTCGAGACGCATTTTTGACTTTTATTCAAGAGGATTTATTGCCAAAATGGCTGTTGAAAATAGTTTCGGATAAGTTTTTCTATACGGAAAAGGATGAATGTCATGAAATAGTGGATATCGCTCTTACGATTATGAATGAAAATGAATCACCGTATGAGGACTTTTGGAATGAATTGCAACTAAAAATATATTATGGGCTTGTCCACATATTCGAGAGGGATGTATCCTTTTCTTTTCCATCTTTCTTGACGTTTAGAATGCGTGGAGTGATGGACCATTTAATAGAATTTGTCGGAGACGCCATTGATGAATATAAGATGGAACAGGAATACCAAAGCTTCGTGTATGCGCTCAGGAATTATATGTTATCGATTACACCGAAAGTTAAACAGCTCCATGTGCTACATCAGTACTATTTTCATTTCTATACGGAAAAGTTCACTAAAATTGACCGAGTGAAATTGCGGAAATACATTGACCGAAATTTGCATAAGAATTACCCAATGTATATAGACTCGAGTGTTCTTGCTCCGCTCGTATCAATAGCGCCGAATCACTTGTTTATATACAGCGATGAAGATAATCATCCACTTATCTTGACGATTCAGCGCATTTTTGAAGAAAGAGTCAAGGTGCTTCCGCATAAAATGTTCAAAACAAATCAATTGTTGGCCACAGTTAAAAAATAAAGACCGCCTCTTGATTTTACACATATAACAAATTATAATAGCATACATATTGAACCAATATATGAAAAAGTAATGATGAGGACATGAGTGATTTGTAACGGTTTTTTAGAGAAGGAAGTCATCGGCTGTAAGCTTCCAAACTAGTGCTTTTTGCTTACCACCTCTAAACTTCAGCTGTGAAATGATGAAAGTATTAGCTGACGGGTGCTGCCGTTATCAGTAATTTTCTAAAGTGTCATTCTAATTATTTGAATGAAACAAGGGTGGAACCGCGGGTTATAATAATAGTAGCTCGTCCCTGTATTTTGTGTACAGGGACGGGCTTTTTGTATGGAAAAAAGTACCGGTCCCTGTGGAAATCAAGAGGAGGAAAACAAATGTCTGAAATGTTGAAAATCTCATTCCCTGATGGAAATGTGAAAGAGTTCGCTAAAGGAACTACTACAGAAGAAATTGCCGGATCAATTAGTCCAGGTTTAAAGAAAAAATCGATTGCAAGCAAGCTGAATGGTGAATTAATTGATTTAAAGCGTCCTATTTTAGAGGACGGTGCTATTGAAATCATTACACAAGATTCTCCGGAAGCTTTAGAAATTTTACGTCACAGTACAGCCCACTTAATGGCGCAAGCAATTAAACGCATTTACGGTAAAGATAATGTGAAGCTTGGTGTCGGACCAGTTATTGAGGGCGGCTTCTACTATGATGTTGATGTGGATCAACCGATTTCAACAGATGATCTTGGTGCGATTGAAAAAGAAATGAAAAAAATCGTGAATGAAAATATTGAAATTGTTCGTAAAGAAGTTTCTCGCGATGAAGCACTAGCTTTTTTCAAGGACGATGAATATAAAGTGGAATTAATCGGTGCAATTCCTGCTGATGAAGATGTAACGATTTATGAACAAGGTGACTTTGCTGACCTTTGCCGAGGTGTGCACGTTCCTTCTACAGGCAAGATTAAAGAATTTAAATTATTAAGCGTGGCTGGAGCATACTGGCGCGGAAACAGCGACAATAAAATGTTGCAACGTATTTATGGAACAGCATTCTTCAAGAAAGAAGATTTGGCTGAGCACTTACGTTTATTAGAAGAAGCAAAAGAGCGTGATCACCGTAAAATTGGTAAAGAGTTAAACCTTTTCACAACTTCACAAAAAGTAGGACAAGGTTTGCCACTATGGTTACCGAAGGGTGCGACAATCCGCCGTGTTATCGAGCGTTATATCGTGGATAAAGAACAGCGTCTAGGCTATGACCATGTATATACTCCTGTTTTAGGAAGCAAGGAGCTCTACCAAACTTCTGGACACTGGGAACATTACCAAGATGACATGTTCCCACCGATGGAAATGGATAATGAAACACTTGTTATGCGTCCAATGAACTGCCCTCATCATATGATGGTATATAAAAACGATATCCATAGCTATCGTGAGCTGCCAATCCGTATTGCGGAATTAGGTATGATGCATCGTTATGAAATGAGTGGAGCTTTATCAGGACTTCAGCGTGTTCGAGGAATGACTTTGAATGATGCGCATATTTTTGTTCGTCCAGATCAAATTAAAGACGAATTCAAAAGAGTTGTTAACCTAATTCTTGAAGTATATAAGGACTTTGATTTAAAAGACTATTCTTTCCGTCTGTCTTATCGTGATCCTGAAAATACAGAGAAATATTATGATGATGATCAAATGTGGGAAAAAGCGCAAGCAATGTTGAAGGAAACAATGGACGAGCTTGAACTGCCTTATTTCGAGGCGGAAGGAGAAGCGGCATTCTATGGTCCTAAAGTGGACATCCAAGTAAAAACAGCATTAGGTAAAGAAGAAACGTTATCTACTGTTCAGCTTGACTTCTTATTGCCTGAGCGTTTTGATTTAACTTATGTAGGTGAAGACGGCAAGCAGCATCGTCCGGTTGTTATTCACCGCGGTGTCGTTTCGACTATGGAACGTTTTGTAGCATTCTTAATTGAAGAGTACAAAGGTGCATTCCCGACTTGGTTAGCGCCAGTTCAAGTACAAGTTATTCCAGTTTCTCCGGATGTACACCTTGACTATGCGAAGGAAGTACAAGAGCAATTGCAAGCTGCAGGACTGCGTGTTGATTTAGATACTCGTAATGAAAAAATCGGATATAAAATTCGTGAAGCACAAATGCAAAAAATTCCGTACATGCTTGTTTTAGGAGATAAAGAAGTAGCTGAGAATGCAGTCAATGTACGTAAATACGGTGAGCAAAAATCAGAAACAATGTCATTTGAAGACTTCAAAAATATGATTGCAGCAGAGGTTGCACGCTAATTACTGTGAATATAGTATAAAAAGTTGTTGCAAATTACTTCTGTCTCTGATAACATAGTTTTCGTTGTCGAAAAAGAATAATCAAGTATGAAAGATAATGTTATGATGTTGACATGTTTTAAATACTATGATATAGTTCTAAGGTAGAAATTGAATACCAAGTTTGAAGAAAGAAGGAGCACCCGCTTCTCACCTGCTGACACGTTATGTAGTTTACAGGTCTTATGGTTTGATTATATGACGTATGTCTAATTAGTCTATCATTAGTGTGGGTGTGCAAGCATCCACACTTTTTTATTGCGGATTTAATTCTTCAGTACGCAAACGAATGTATTCGAAAATAACCTTGGAGGTGGCTAACTATTAGTAAAGACATGATGGTAAACGAGGGCATCCGTGCCCGCGAAGTTCGTCTAATTGACCAAAATGGAGAACAGTTGGGCATTAAGACAAAATTCGAAGCTCTGGAAATTGCTGCTCGTGTAAATCTTGATGTTGTGCTAGTTGCTCCAAACGCAAAACCACCAGTAGCCCGTATTATGGACTATGGAAAATTCCGTTTCGAGCAGCAAAAGAAAGATAAAGAAGCGCGAAAAAATCAAAAAATCATCAGTTTGAAAGAGGTTCGTTTGAGCCCGACAATTGATGAGCATGACTTTAATACAAAGCTTCGTAATGCTCATAAATTCCTGCAAAAGGGAGATAAAGTTAAAGCATCCATTCGCTTTAAAGGTCGTGCGATTACTCATAAAGAAATCGGACAGCGCGTATTGGACCGCTTCTCTGCGGAGTGCAGCGAACTGGCTACGGTAGAGCAAGCTCCTAAGATGGACGGACGCAGCATGTTCTTAATCTTAGCACCGAAAAACGAAAAGTAATTTTGAGATTGTATTGAGGAGGAAATCCATATGCCTAAAATGAAAACTCACCGCGGTTCTGCAAAGCGTTTCAAAAAGACAGGATCTGGTAAGCTTAAGCGTTCAAACGCATATACAAGTCACTTATTCGCAAACAAATCTACTAAGCAAAAACGTAAACTACGTAAAGCTAGCTTAGTAAGCAAAGGCGATTTCAAACGCATTCGCCACATGTTAGATAACATTAAGTAATTAATCGTTCGATCGATTTATATAGGAGGGAATTACATGCCACGTGTAAAAGGCGGTACTGTTACTCGCAAACGTCGTAAAAAGGTTCTTAAATTAGCTAAAGGTTATTATGGTTCAAAACATACATTATTCAAAGTTGCTAACCAACAAGTAATGAAATCATTAATGTATGCATACCGCGATCGTCGCCAAAAGAAACGCGACTTCCGCAAATTATGGATTACTCGTATCAATGCAGCTGCTCGTATGAACGGTCTTTCTTACAGCCGTTTAATGCACGGTTTAAAGCTTGCTGGTATCGAAGTTAACCGTAAAATGTTAGCTGACCTTGCAATTGCTGACGCTGTAGCATTCACTGAATTAGCTAACACTGCAAAAAAACATCTTGAAAAATAATTCTCATTCATTCGTATAAATGAATTGAGAATGATTAAAAGCCATTCTCCTTGGAGGATGGCTTTTTTGTACATTAAAGGAAGGGGTGTTTTTGATGGAGTTTGTATACTATTATGTGATTGTAATCAATATAATTGGTATTGCAATCATGGGAAGAGATAAATATTTAGCAAGGAAGAAACAATGGCGCATATCGGAATCTGCTCTTTGGTTCATTGCTTTTATAGGTGGAGCAATTGGAAGTGTAATAGGGATGTACTATTTCCGGCATAAAACAAAGCACATAGTCTTTAAAATAGGTTTCCCTCTTCTGGCAACATTGCAAATTGTAGTCTTTTCTTTACTTTGGTAATGGATTATTAACTAGGATTGGCACTTTTCCAATCAATTCTTGTTTCAGGATAGTGCCGGAAAATCCTTTTTTCAATTTCGAGTATGTCCTCTTTTCCGAGAAGATCCCAATCATTATTGTGATGAAGCCAAATGAAAATGGATTCTACCTCATCATTGTGGTTTGGATATTTTTCGCCTTCAAATAGTAATCCTTTATAAGTTATGAAGAAATTTCTTCTCACATCATTGTTATCTAACAAATAAAATGCTTTCTTTTTTTGTGCGGCTTTTAGTTTTCTCAGCGGTTTATTTATATATTTTAAGGTTATATAAAAGAGAGCGAGAAAAATCAAGCTGATAAAAATAGATAAATACAACATAACTACACCCCTGATAGATTGATTTGTAAACTTCTTTACGAATGGTAACACGTTAAGTTTCGCAATGTTTGAAGATTTTTTCTGAAATTCGTTTGTAAATTCATTTAGAAAAGAGGGACGACATGAATATAACCCGATTAGACGATCTAACGACCATTCATTATCAGTCTCTAGATAGTGATAATGTGCTTGAGAACAAGTATCTTAATCTTATGTTTGTGTTGGCTAAGCTGGTGAATGTAATTGATGGAGTAAATACGGGTGAAGAAAAGGGGTTAATTTCTCGAGAAATGGTACTATCACAATATGTGGAAGGCATTGAATCCATCTTTTTATTAGGTGAGGAATTCGGTTTTAAAACAGAATGGCTAGAAGATTATTCGCATCAAAAAGTAAGCGGCGAATTGTCTAATCATCTGATACAGGTGTTGGAGGCTTTTGTGTTATTTAGAGTCAAAAAATCTGTAGTAATGTATAAAGCGCTATTTATACAATATATACAGCTTGGTAAATTGTTAGGATTTGAATTAGAAGAGATTGCTGAAAAATTCAAATGAATAGCCAGCTGGTATATATACATTGCATTGATATTATGCAATGATTCTTAGCTTCGTATATAATATTGGTACAAGTTCATTTTATTTGGGAGGCACATGGATGACTAAATTAGACGATACTTTACATATGCTTAAGGAATTAACAGATGCGAAAGCTATACCCGGGAATGAAAAAGAGGCTCGTGATGTTATGGCAAAATACATCGCACCTTATGCTGATGAAATAAGCACAGATGGCTTAGGTAGCTTGATTGCTACAAAAGCAGGCGAAAAAAATGGTCCGAAAATTATGATAGCAGGTCATTTAGATGAAGTAGGCTTCATGGTTACCCGTGTGGATGATAAAGGCTTTGTTTATTTCCAAACAGTTGGAGGCTGGTGGTCACAAGTTATGCTTGCCCAACGTGTAACTATCGTTACGAAATTAGGGGAAATAACAGGTGTCATCGGTTCAAAACCACCACATATTTTATCTCCAGAAGCCCGCAAAAAAACGGTAGATATAAAAGATATGTTTATTGATATTGGTGCATCAACTCGTGAGGAAGCGACAGAATGGGGCGTTCGTCCAGGTGATATGGTTGTTCCTTATTATGAATTTACTGTAATGAATAATCCGAAAATGCTTATGGCAAAAGCATGGGATAACCGTATTGGCTGTGCGATTGCAATTGATGTAATGAAAAACCTGAAAAATGAAAAACATCCAAATATCGTTTATGGTGTTGGGACAGTTCAGGAAGAGGTAGGTCTTCGAGGAGCGAAAACTTCTGCATTCAAGGTTCAGCCGGATATTGCATTTGCGGTAGATGTCGGCATTGCCGGAGATACACCTGGAGTAACGGATAAAGAAGCGATGGGTAAGCTTGGTAAGGGCCCTGGTATCGTATTGTATGATGCGAGTATGGTGTCTCATAAAGGACTTCGTGATTTTGTGACTAATATTGCCGATGAACAAGGCATTCCGTATCAATTTGATGCAATGCCTGGTGGCGGTACAGATTCTGGCAGTATTCATATTACGGGCAACGGAGTACCTGCGTTGTCTATTACGATTCCAACACGCTACATTCATTCACATGCTTCATTATTACACCGTGATGATTATGAGAACACAGTTAAGCTAATTACCGAAGTAATTAAGAAATTAGACAGAGAAACGGTTGATCGAATAACTTTTGATTAATCGAAAATAAAGGGGCCAATGAAAAGTCATAGGATGATTTTTCGTTGGCCCTTTCTTTTGTTTACGGTGAAGCGAAGGAAGTCGCGGTTTATTCAACTGTCCTCATTTATTCAGTCCGCTCTCTAATACGTAAAGCATTTCTTTCTTTTCTTCATCAGTGGCATTTTGCCAGATGACTTCGAAAAGCACGCCGAGTCCAGGTAACATTTTCTCCTCTCCGCTCTGGATCGCATCGACAATCGTGTTTTCCAGCTGCTCTTGAGTGTTTCCAGAGACATTATGCAAAATAGCATGTCGTAAATTTAATCCCATTTATAATTCCTCCATTTCCTTACAGATATATTTTTTCACAGCTATCAATTTATTATGTATGAAGTTTAGGCTATAATAGGACAATCGCATAAGAAGAAAAGGAGCGGATGAACGAATGAAATTCATTCAATCTTCAAGTAATACAAAAGTAAAAGCATGGAAGAAGCTTCTGACGAAAAAAGGAAGAGATCAAGCTGGACAATTTATTGTTGAAGGCTTTCATTTAGTGGAGGAAGCACTGAAAAAAGATTACGTGAGCGACATTATTGTCAGTGAACATACTGCCATACCGCATACGTGGAACGTTGATGGCATTGAATTGTATGCAACGACGGCTACGGTTGTAAAGGAACTGGCAGAAACAGAGAATTCTCAGGGGATTTTTGCTATTTGTGAGGTAAAGAATTGGCCGAATCAATTATTCCAAAAAGTTCTCTTATTAGATGGCGTCCAGGATCCCGGGAATATCGGCACGATTATCCGGACGGCTGATGCAGCAGGCATTGAGGCAGTAGTTTGCGGAAATGGTTGTGTGGACGTATACAACAGTAAAGCGTTACGCTCAACACAAGGATCCATTTTTCATTTACCTGTAATAAAGGCTAATTTGATGGATTATATTAAGGAATTAAAAAACAATAATATATCTGTTTTTGGCACATCTCTGCAAAATGCATCGGATTATAGAGAAGTGCAGCCACAGGAAAGCTTTGCTTTAGTTGTCGGTAATGAAGGCAATGGTGTTAGTGCTCAAGTGCTTGAATTGTGTGATAGAAATTTATTTATTCCAATTCATGGTGGTGCTGAGTCATTGAATGTGACAGTTGCGACAGGTATTGTGCTCTATCATTTGAATAAAGCATAATGTATGTAGTTGCATCTCTAGGGAAAAATCAATATAATATGTAAGTAAATGAATAAATAAAAGTGACGACAGAGAAAAGTAGCTTTCTTCAGACCATACAGGGAGAAAATGCCGTGAGATTGAGAGCATTTTTATGAAGATGAGAAAGTGAAGTTCACCTCTCGAGCTGACATCGGGACCGTACATAATATCGTGCGTAAAGATGCTCCGGTTATAAAATGACCGTTAATTCAATGAAGCAATGTGCAGATTATTTGTGCATGTAACAAGGGTGGTACCGCGACGATTATACCTCGTCCCTTATATGGGAACGAGGTTTTTTTGCGTTCTCGCGGACATTTGTTCTTATTGTCATTAGCTTCTGTTCGTGATTTGGCTATGCTCTGCAGGCCGCATTTGTGAACAGACTATCAGAAAAATGTATTATATACCGATTTTTATAGAATCGGCGTAAATAAAGGAGGAAACGAATCATGCAGGAAACGTTAAAACAACTGCAGGCAGAAGCGATTCAAAAAATTGAGGCGGCTGCTGATTTAAAACAATTAAATGATGTTCGTGTTGCCTATCTAGGTAAAAAAGGTCCTATCACTGAAGTATTAAGAGGTATGGGTAAGCTTTCGGCAGAAGAACGTCCAAAAATGGGGGCTTTAGTAAACGTAATTCGTGAAGAGATTGCTAAAGCAATTGAAACTAAGCAAACAGTCTTAGAAGAAGCAGCAATTAACGCAAAATTGGCTGCTGAAACGATTGATGTTACATTGCCAGGCTACGAAGTGAAAACAGGCACTCACCATCCACTAACAAAAATTGTTGAAGAAATGGAAGACTTGTTCATGGGAATGGGCTATGAAGTAGCTGAAGGTCCTGAAGTAGAGCAAGATTACTACAACTTCGAAGCGTTGAACCTGCCTCAAGGTCACCCAGCTCGCGATATGCAGGACAGCTTCTACATTACAGAAGATACATTAATGCGTACACATACGTCGCCAGTACAAGTGCGTACGATGTTAAAGCATGCAGGAAAAGGTCCTGTGAAAATCATTTGCCCTGGTAAAGTGTATCGTCGTGACAATGACGATGCGACACATTCTCACCAATTCATGCAAATTGAAGGTCTTGTAGTAGATAAAAACATTTCCATGAGCGATTTAGCTGGAACTTTGGAAGTTTTTGCGAAAAAAGCATTTGGCCAAGAACGTGAAATTCGTATGCGTCCAAGCTTCTTCCCATTCACAGAGCCATCTGTAGAGGTGGATATCTCTTGTAAAATTTGCGGCGGAAAAGGCTGTAACGTATGTAAGGGAACTGGTTGGATTGAAGTACTTGGAGCAGGTATGGTCCATCCGAACGTATTAAGAATGTCAGGCTTTGACCCTGAAGTTTATTCAGGATTTGCCTTCGGTATCGGTGTTGAGCGTATTGCGATGCTGAAATACGGTATTGATGATATTCGTCATTTCTATAGCAATGATATTCGTTTCTTAAAACAATTTCACACTCACGAAGGATAATTAGAGGAGGGAAAACAGACGATGTTTGTTTCTTATAAATGGTTACAGCAGTATGTTGATTTAGACGGAATTTCAGCAAGTGAGCTTGCTGATAAAATTACGAAAAGCGGTATCGAGGTTGAAGGAGTAGAACAAAAAAGCGAAAGCATTAAAGGTGTAGTCGTTGGTCATGTTCTAGAAAAAGTAAAGCATCCTGAAGCAGACAAATTGAACGTATGTCAAGTGGATATCGGTGCAGAAGAGCCAGTGCAAATCGTGTGTGGCGCAGCAAACGTCGATGCTGGACAAAAAGTAGCAGTAGCAACAGTTGGTGCTGTTCTACCAGGTAATTTCAAAATTAAAAAAGCGAAGCTTCGTGGCCAAGCATCACATGGGATGATTTGCTCGCTTCAAGAATTAGGCATCGAAAGCAAGTTGATTGCAAAAGAATACAGCTCTGGTATTTTCGTATTCCCAAATGACGTTGAAGTAGGAACAGATGCGCTTGGGCAACTAAGCTTGGATGACGAAGTGTTAGAGCTTAGCCTGACGCCGAACCGCTCCGATTGCTTAAGCATGCTAGGTGTTGCTTATGAAGTGGGCGCTATTTTAGGTAAAGATGTAAAATACCCTGAAGCAAAGTATGCGGCAGGAAGTGAGAAGGCTTCTGATTACATCGCTGTTGAAGTAGAGGCAAATGAAGCAAACCCGCTTTATACAGCGAAAGTGATTAAAGACGTGAAGGTTGGTCCATCTCCGCTTTGGATGCAAACAACGTTAATGGCAGCAGGTATTCGTCCACACAATAACGTCGTTGATATTACAAACTACGTACTATTAGAATGTGGTCAACCGCTACATGCGTTTGATTATGACAAGCTTGGATCAAAGAAAATCGTTGTCAGAAATGCAAACGCCGGTGAAACAATCGTAACGCTCGATGATGCAGAACGTACGTTAAAAGAGCACAATCTTGTGATTACAGACGGAGTGGAACCAATTGCACTGGCAGGCGTAATGGGCGGCGCAAACTCTGAGGTTAGCGAAGAAACTACTACTGTATTATTAGAGTCTGCATACTTCGCAGCATCATCTGTTCGTAAAACATCTAAAGAGCTTGGACTTCGTAGTGAAGCAAGCGCTCGTTACGAAAAAGGTGTCGATCCAAACCGTGTTCGTTTAGCGGCTGAGCGTGCAGCAGCACTTATGGCTGAATATGCAGGCGGAACAGTTTTAGAAGGAACAGTTGAAGTGGATACATTAACAGTGGAGCCAGCTGTTGTTTCAACAACGCTAGAAAAGATCAACACATTGCTAGGAACAGCTTTAACAATGGCTGAAGTAGAAGCGATTTTCGCGAAATTAAAATTCGAAACATCTGTTAATGGTGACGAAATTACAGTTACAGCGCCTACTCGTCGCGGTGATATTACGATTCCGGAGGATTTAGTGGAGGAAGTTGCACGTCTATATGGCTATGACAATATTCCGAAAACACTTCCAGCAGCGAGCGGCACAGTAGGGAAGCTTTCTGAATATCAAGCGAAACGCCGTGCGGTACGCCGTTATTTAGAAGGGGCAGGTTTATACCAAGCGATCACTTATGCATTAACTTCTCCGGCAAAAGCACAAGCATTTGCTCTAGAAGTGAAGGATACAGTGAAGCTAGCTATGCCTATGAGTGAAGAGCGCAGCGTTTTACGTCAAAGCATTGTTCCTCAATTGCTAGAAGTATTAAAATACAATGTAGCACGCCAAAATGATTCAGTTGCTCTTTATGAAACGGGCACAGTATTTTTACACACTGCTGACAATGAATTGCCGGAAGAAAGAGAGCATGTAGCTGGTGCATTAACAGGCCTTTGGCATTCTCAAGCTTGGCAAGGCGAGAAGAAAGCATTGGACTTCTTTGTAGCAAAAGGCATTTTAGAAGGCTTATTTGAAAAGCTTGGCGTAAGCGGTCAAATTGTATTCGCTGCAGCTTCAGTAGATGGTATGCATCCTGGTCGTACAGCAAGTATTTCATTAAACGGTACTTACATCGGTTATGTTGGTCAAGTACATCCGAAAGTGCAGCAGCAATATGATATTAAAGAAACGTACGTATTCGAATTATCATTGCAAGCTTTATTACAAGCTGACGTAGCTCCGATTGCTTATACAAGCATTCCGCGTTTCCCATCAATCTCTCGTGATATTGCCTTAGTGGTTGATTCTGAAACAGTTGCAGGAAACGTGCAAGCAATCATTACAGAAGCGGGCGGTAAGCTGTTAAAAGAGGTTTCTGTATTTGATGTATATGAAGGTGAGCACATGGAAGCAGGAAAGAAATCTCTTGCATTCTCACTAAAATACTTCGATCCTGAAAAAACATTAACAGACGAAGAAGTAACAAAAGCTCATACAAAAGTATTAGATGCTGTAAAAGAGAAAGCTGGCGCCCAATTGCGCGGTTAATATAAACACTGGAAGCCCTGCATAAACCGAAAGGTAGTGCAGGGCTTTTTTAGCTGTGGAGAGATGAGTGACGACTATTTTTGAAAGGGGTAGTAGAAGCCATGACACTATAGAAGATGAGCACGCCCTTGCAAAAAGTCTTACGCGTAGTTGAAATCAACAGTATCGTTTAATCGCTCTTTTATTTTTGAAGTAAGTGTTCATTAGTAAAATGAAGAAAAGCGATTTTATTGCAGAAAAATTATCTAAATATTTTAATTTATTTTTATTTTGTGTTATTATACAAAAACTGAAAGAAAAATATACTACAATAATTTCTTCAATAATTTTACAATTACACATTTATCTGGGGGTATTTTGATGCAGGATCAAAAAACGTCATCAACTATGGCTATTGGATTTATGCTCTTTGCTTTATTTTTTGGAGCAGGAAATTTAATTTTTCCAGTAATGATGGGACAAATGTCGGGAACGAATAGCTGGGCTGCTAATGCCGGATTTATTGTTACGGGAGTAGGGCTTCCTTTGCTTGGGGTATTAGCATTCGGTTTTTCAGGAAAAAGTGATTTACATTCCTTGGCAAGCCGAGTTCATCCAATATTTGGGGTGGTTTTCACGACGGTGCTATATTTGGCAATTGGGCCTTTATTCGCGATACCGCGTACAGGCAGCGTTTCTTATGAAGTAGGGATAAAACCACTACTGGGAGATAATGATAGTGCGATAGCGTTATTAATATTCACAGTTATCTTTTTCGCAGTTACCTGCTTCTTTTCATTGAATTCAGCTAAAATTGTGGATATCGTCGGAAAAATATTAACACCGCTATTATTAATTTTCATTGGGATATTAATTGTGACGGCAATCATTAAGCCAATGGGCGATTTCTCGGTGCCGACGGAAGACTACTTGAGCAATTCCTTCTTTAAGGGGTTCCAGGAAGGCTATTTAACAATGGATACAATTGCATCCTTTGTCTTTGGGATTATTGTTATAAATGCTATTAAAGAGCGTGGTGCAGGCACTAAGAAAGAATTAATGAAAAGTACGTTGAAGGCTGGATTGATTGCGGCAGGATTGCTGGCCATTATTTATACGGCATTGACATACATCGGTGCAATGAGTGTAGAGAAACTAGGGCTTTTGGAAAATGGTGGAGCTGTCTTGTCGGGTATTTCCACTCAATACTTTGGTTCATACGGTGGGATATTACTTGGCTTAATTGTCATAGCAGCATGCTTGACAACAAGCATTGGATTGGTTAGTGCTTGTGCCGCCTATTTTCACAAGATGGTTCCAGCCATATCATATAAAAAATTCATTGTGATTCTATCACTTTTTAGTGCGATTTTTGCCAATGTTGGTTTGATGACTTTGATTGAAATTTCGATTCCAGTTTTAACGGCGATTTATCCGGTGGCGATTTGTTTGATTTTCTTGACGTTTGCTCACCCTCTTTTTAAAGGGAGACAAGCAGTTTATATCGTTAGCTTAACCTTCACTTTTATTATCAGCTTGTTCGATGGGCTGAAGGCGGCTGACATACAGTTTGAATTCATAAACACAATTTTCTCGGTATTACCGCTATATTCTGTTGGAATCGGATGGCTGGTACCTGCAATTGTAGGTGCGATAATCGGTTATATTTTTTCTCTAGCTGGTAAAGACCAAGCGAGTGTATTGGTGGATTGATTTTTCTAAATACGCAAAGGAGGCTGTCTCAAAGCGAATGAACTTGAGATAGCCTCTTCTTGTATTTTAAAAGCATTCTTTATTAATAGGAGATGCCCTTCTTCTGCAGTATTTTTTTTGCCTTTTCTGTATTGGCGAAATGCTGTTTCGTGAAGGTATTCAAGCTGGCGATGCCTTTAGTTTGAATAAGCTTGGCAGCGGCTTGATCAACAAGTGGTCCAGCTCCTTTTGGTATGACAAAGCCAGCTTCCTTACTAAGCTCTTCAAACTTTTTGACGAAAGCTGCTCTTGCTATAATAGAAGCTGCTGCTACACTGACATGGATACTTTCTCCGCCTGTGCTTAAATAAATGTTTTTTGCCTGGAACATTTCCTGATCCTTCAAATAGCCGAAGAAGACATCGGGCTTGGCGAACTGATCGATTAACACGCCATCCGCTATAGCGGGTTGAATTTTTTCTATTAGCTTCTTCAAGGCGAGATTATGTAAATAGGCTTTTATTTTCCCTTGAGACATGCCTTTGGATTGGAGCGCATTGTATTTAACATTGTCAAGACTGAGCAGTGTAAAAGGAACAGCATGCTTTAGTTGGGCAGCAATTTGTAAAATCTCTGGATCCTTCACGTTTTTTGAATCACGGACTCCTAATTCTTTCAAAAGTGGAATTTTAGAACTTTCGACATAGGCTGCCGCAACCGTGATAGGACCGAAATAGTCTCCGGTGCCGACTTCATCGGAACCAATAATGCTTAACTGTCCGATGTTGGCAGGAGGTGAATAGCTATGCTGCTTTACCGACACCTTTTTCGGAGCGCTCGTACCACCAGCGTCCTGCTTAGTACTCCATTTCATTGCTTCGTTTTCTGCGTTGGCCCCTTGAAACAATACTTTTCCCGATTTATAAGCAGTAATATTGCATTGTGCTACTTTAGCAGTAAATACACTGCCTGGAGGAATTTTTTCTCCGAGACTGTTTTTATAATAAGCTTGCATTTCTTCTATAGTGAATGCTTTCACTTGCAAAACAACATTTGCCATTAAGTTAGCTCCTTTTTCTATTGAGAAAATAGTAGATAATATGAATTGATTATAAAGTCATTTTAATAAAAAACAGAGATAATAGCCAATAGGAGAAAGGCTTCATTAGCTGCTCATTATCTTGGGTTAGTCGAATAAAGTATCTCTTATTAATGCTTTTAAGCTGAAAGTATAGTATGTTATTATAGACATTAGGATTCTTATAAGGGGGAAGGGGTACCCATGTCAGACAATGAAAAAAATAAAGTTACAGTTGATATATATGGACAGCAGTATACGGTTGTCGGCACGGAAAGTGCCAGCCACATTCGACTAGTGGCCTCTTTAGTGGATAGCAAGATGCGTGAAATTAATGAAAAGAATCCGAATTTGGATGTCAGTAGATTGGCCGTTTTGACAGCGGTTAATATGGTTCATGATTATATTAAGTTGCAAGACCAATTAAGTACTATTCAGATAGAACAAAAGACGGAAAAGGGCTGAAAAACATGTTTACCTTCATCTTATTCGCGTTATTACTGATTGGCATCATGGTTGGACTTCGAAGAGGCTTTATTTTACAAGTAATACATATGACAGGGTTTATTGTAGCATTTATTGTTGCGGCTATGAACTATGATAAGCTAGCAGACAAGCTTGTATTGTGGGTTCCATTTCCACAAATGGGGGATAGCTCTAGTCTATCCTTGCTTTTTGGTAGCGTGGACAACGAGAATGCCTACTATAATGGAATAGCCTTTTTAATTATTTTCTTTGCAGTCAAAATAGTTTGGCAAATCATTGGGTCGATGCTTGATTTTATCGCTCAATTCCCTATTCTTAATATGCTCAACCGTTGGGGTGGAGGTATTTTGGGTTTTATGGAAACGTACTTGATTATGTTTGTTTTATTATATTTAGCGGCACTATTGCCAATTCAAGTCGTACAGGAACAAATACAGGGCTCTTTCTTAGCGGAGTCGATTGTTATGAATACACCCTACTTTTCTGAGAAAATTAAAGACCTATGGTTTCATTATATGTCAGCATTTTAGGCTGATCCGAAAAGCTGAACGTGTTATCGGTTGTTTCGGACAGCTTTTTTCTGTTACATTTGCTATGTGCTGCCTTCGCTTGATTAGATAGCAGAGACGTAAAATTGTACCCATCATTTGAGACGAATTAATGGAAAAGGATGATAATAATGACGGTCAATAAAAAGGATTTAATAAAATTACTTGAAACGATTGCATTATATATGGAGTTAAAGGGAGAAAATCCATTTAAAATATCGGCATTTCGAAAGGCAGCTGCGGCTTTAGAAAGTGACCAACGCAGTTTGGCGGAAATAGATGATTTCAAAGCAATCTCAGGAATTGGAAAAGGGACGGCTGCTGTCATTGAAGAGTATATGAAGGAGGGTCAGTCGCAAACTTTAGCGGACCTTCAAAAGGATGTTCCAAGCGGCTTAATACCGTTACTGCAAATAGCTGGTTTAGGCGGCAAAAAAATTGCGAAGCTTTATAAAGAACTGGGCATTACAAATAAGGACGAATTAAAAGCAGCCTGTGAAGAAAATAAAGTGCAGGCGCTAGCAGGTTTTGGAGTGAAAACAGAGGAAAAGATTTTAGTGGCATTGAAAGAAGAAAGCAGTAGACCTGAACGTCTGCCATTATCTTTTGTTATACCGATTGCTTCTGAAATCGAGGATTATTTAGGCACGGTCAAAGAAATTGAAAGATTTTCTCGAGCAGGAAGTCTGCGCAGAATGAGAGAAACGGTTAAAGACTTGGATTTTATTATTAGTACAATGAATCCTTCTGCAGTAAAAGAGAAACTTTTAAATATCCCGAACGTAAAGAATATTATTGCTGCTGGAGATACAAAGGTATCGGTTACGCTTGAATATCAATACGATTTATCGGTAGATTTCCGCTTAGTGAAGCCGGAGGAGTTTGCTACTACGCTACACCATTTCACTGGTTCGAAGGATCATAATATTCGTATGCGTCAATTGGCGAAGGATCGCGGTGAGAAAATTAGTGAATATGGTGTTGAAAATAGTGAAACAGGAGAAATACGCACATTTGAAAGTGAAGCTGCGTTTTTCAATTATTTTGGATTGCCTTTTATTCCACCGGAATGTAGAGAGGATGGCAGCGAGGTGGACGAGCTACAAATAAAAGAATTAATATCACCGTCTGATATTAAGGGCGATTTGCATATGCACTCAACTTGGAGTGATGGAGCATATTCAATTGAGGAAATGATTGAAGCATGCCGTTCTAAAGGCTATAAGTATATGGCTATTACTGATCACTCGCAATATTTAAAAGTAGCAAATGGTTTAACGGCGGAGCGACTAAGAGAGCAAATTCAAATTATTAAAGAGTACAATAAGAAATATGATGATATCATCATTTTATCGGGTATTGAGATGGATATTTTGCCGGATGGTAGTCTGGATTTTGATGATGAACTATTAAGTGAAGTAGATATTGTAATAGCAAGTATACATTCGAGCTTTTCTCAAAGAAGAGAGAAGATTATGGAGCGCTTAAAAACAGCGCTGAATAATCCGCATGTGGATCTTATAGCTCATCCTACTGGACGTTTAATCGGCCGTCGGGATGGTTATGATGTCGATATTGATGAATTGATTCAACTTGCAAAGGAAACGAATACAGCTCTGGAGTTGAATGCCAACCCGCATCGATTAGACCTTTCTGCAGAATATTTAAAGAAAGCGCAAGCTGCCGGTGTTCATATTATCATTAATACAGATGCACATAATATAGACATGCTCGATCATATGAGTATTGGCGTTTCTACAGCAATGAAGGCTCATTTACGTAAAAGTACGGTTTTAAATACGAAAAGTATTGATGAATTACTTGCATACCTTCAAAGAAAAACAAACTAAGAATTTTAAGATAATAAGGGGGAATATTCTCCGTGAATAAAAAAAGTTTGCACGCGTTGGAGTTTCATAAAATACGCGAAGAGCTATACAAATACGCATCATCTTCTTTAGGCCAAAAAAGAATAGAAAAACTACAACCATCTTCATCCTTTGAAGAAGTTGTTAAATGGCAGGATGAGACGGATGAGGGTGCAACAGTCATTCGTCTAAAAGGGAACGTGCCGCTTCAGGGCATATATGATATTGCCCCTCATGCCAAAAGAGCAAGCATTGGGGGAATGCTCAATGCAGTTGAATTAAAAGAAATAGCTTCAACTATCCGTGTAGGTAGAGGCTTACAGAGATTTATTTTTGAGATGGTTGAGGAAGAAGTAGAGCTCCCATTATTAAATGAACAAATTGGATCTTTATATAATCTCATTGATATTGAGAAATTAATAACGAATGCGATTGGCGATCATGGCGAGGTTTTAGATTCAGCGAGCGAAAAGCTGCGTACATTGCGAAATCAGCTACGAACAAATGAAGCGAGAGTAAGAGAAAAGCTAGAAAGTATGATTCGTTCATCGTCTGCACAAACGATGCTCTCAGACAATATCGTCACGATTAGGAATGATCGTTTTGTTATCCCGGTTAAACAGGAGTATAAAGGTGTTTACGGAGGGATAATCCATGATCAATCCTCATCTGGTCAAACGTTATTTATCGAACCGCAGGCTATTGTGGCTTTGAATAACTCATTACAAGAAATTAAAGCCAGTGAGCAGCAAGAAATTGAGAGAATCCTTATTCAGCTTTCAGCAACTGTTGGAGAGTATACGACCGAACTGTTGCATAATTTGGCGATATTGGAGCAAATGGATTTTATTTTTGCAAAAGCTCGTTATGCGAGCAGTATTAAAGCTACGAAACCTAGCTTGAACAATGAAGGAAGAATGAAACTAAATAAAGCGAGACACCCTTTAATCGATCCGAAGCAAGTCGTTGCTAACGATATCATGATTGGAGAGGATTTCTCGGCAATTGTTATCACGGGACCAAATACGGGTGGTAAAACAGTTGCTTTAAAAACAGTCGGATTAAGTACGCTGATGGCACAGGCTGGACTACAAATACCGGCACTAGATGGTTCGGAAATTTGTATCTTTGAAAAAATATTTGCAGACATCGGGGACGAGCAATCCATTGAACAAAGTTTAAGTACCTTTTCATCTCATATGGTCAATATTGTTGAAATACTTAAAGAGATTGATGATAAGACACTTGTGTTATTCGATGAGCTTGGGGCAGGGACAGATCCTCAGGAAGGTGCTGCTTTAGCCATTTCAATACTGGATGAAGTGCATGGCCGAGGAGCAACCGTCATAGCTACGACACATTATCCGGAATTGAAAGCCTACGGTTATAACCGAGAAGGTGTAATTAATGCGAGTGTAGAATTTAATGTAGAAACGCTCAGTCCGACATACAAGCTGTTAATTGGTGTTCCTGGACGAAGCAATGCATTTGAAATTTCCAAACGACTGGGGCTGCAGTCACATATTATTTCCGAAGCGAAGAACTACATTGGTGAAGATACGAATAAAGTGGAAAATATGATTGCATCCTTGGAGAAAAGCCGTAAGGAAGCAGAAGATGAGCGAAAAGAAGCGCGCGATTATTTAAGAAGTGCTGAAAAGCTCCACCATGATTTGCAACGTGAGATGGTTTCTTTCTATGAACAAAAAGATGAAGAAATAGAAGCGGCTAAAGAAAAGGCGAAGGAAATCGTTGAGAAGGCGAAGGCAGAGGCCGAGGAAGTCATTAGTGAGCTTCGAAATTTGCGTATCCAAAAGCATGCAGAGGTAAAAGAACACGAATTAATAGAGGCGCGTAGAAAGCTTGATGAAGCAACACCGACCATTACGAAAAAGAAAGCCCCAACTGTGAAATCTGCACATGATTTCCAAGTTGGTGACGAAGTGAAGGTACTTAGCTTTAATGGTAAGGGAATATTGCTTGAACAAACAGGAAATCATGAGTGGCTTGTGCAAATCGGCATTCTGAAAATGAAGGTGAAGGAAGCGGATATGGAATATATCAAATCACCAAAAGTTAAAGAAACGAAGCCGTTGGCAATTATTAAAGGTAAGGATTATCATGTTAGTCTTGAGTTGGATTTACGTGGTGAGCGCTATGAGAATGCTCTTCTAAGAGTTGAAAAATATATAGATGATGCACTATTAGCTGGTTATCCACGAGTTTCAATCATTCATGGTAAGGGAACTGGTGCGCTGCGACAAGGAGTTCAAGAATACCTGAAGAACCATCGTTCTGTGAAAAAGTTCCGCTTTGGTGAAGCTGGCGAAGGTGGAAGTGGTATTACTGTTGTAGAATTGAAATAATTGCTTAATCTGAAAGAGGAGTATGGCAAATGGATATGATTTGGTCAAATGAATATGTTTATATTGCCGCATATTGCAGTGTAGTCATACTTTGTACCGTTGTCTTTCTTGCAGTTTTCGAGCTTGTAACGAAATATAATAATTGGACGGAAATAAAGAATGGCAACGTTGCGGTAGCAATGGCAACAGGAGGTAAAATTTTAGGTATAGCCAATATTTTTCGCCATTCTATCATGCAGCACGACAGTTTACTTGATATGATTTATTGGGGTGTTTTCGGTTTTATATTACTGTTAGCGGTTTATTTTATTTTTGAGTTTTTAACCCCTGGATTTAAAGTAGACGAGGAAATCAAAAATGATAACAAGGCAGTCGGATTGCTTGCAATGATTATTTCTATCGGAGTGTCCTATATTATTGGTGCAGGAATATCTTAAAGGGGAGAAAAGATATTGGAAACACTGGCAAAGGTGTTATTAGCTATTGCTTCTTGCTTCATTGTTATTGGTATTTTCTATTTAATAATCAATTGAGGGGTCTTCTAAAAGTCATGTAATGACTTTTAGAGGCCCTTTACCCCTTATTTTTGCTAAAAAAGAAAGCAGGAGACAAGTCGCTCTATACTTGGACGTTCATCTATATGCGAATGCTTACCGCTAAAGGTTGGTGTTCGCTTTTTTTTGCGCATTTTCTTGTAAGCACTTTTGAAAATTTTGTGCGTGATAGAACATCTTCTTACTTTCAGACAGAGGCCATTTGTAAAGAAAAAATAAAGGTGATTTACTTGATTTTTCATAATTGTTATAAATTGGTGAATGTATTATAATGGGCGTAACACCTTTTTTAAAATTTCTCGGATGGAGGTCGTTGAATGGCAGAAAAACCATGGTTAGCTCATTATCCAGATGAAATACCAGCATCAATTGAATACAGTAATATCCCATTGCAATCGTACTTACAGGAAACAGGAACGAAATACCCTGATAAGGTTGCTATTCATTTCATGGGGAAAGATTTGACATATCATGAAGTGTATATGTCCTCTCTGAAATTTGCGAATTATTTAAAGGGATTGGGCGTAAAAAAAGGTGATCGAGTTGCAATTATGCTTCCGAATACGCCGCAATCGGTTATTGCATACTACGGGGTACTATTTGTCGGAGGAATTGTTGTACAAACAAACCCTTTATATGTTGAAAGAGAATTAGAATATCAAATGAAAGACTCCGGAGCAAAAGTCATCCTAACGATGGATATTTTATTTCCAAGAGTCTCCTCTATCAGAAGCAATACAAATTTAGAACATGTAATTGTTACTGCCATTAAAGATTATTTACCATTTCCCAAAAACCTTATTTATCCTTACATTCAAAAGAAACAGTATGGCATAGTTGTAAATGTTAAACATGAAGGAAATAATCATTTATTTACTGAAATTATGAAAGCGGCTTCAAAAGAACCAATCCCAATAGAAATTGATGTGGAAAACGATTTGGCCCTTCTCCAATATACGGGGGGAACGACTGGATTTCCTAAAGGTGTCATGCTGACACACAAAAATCTAATAAGTAATACTTCAATGTGTAACGCTTGGATGTATAAATGTGAAGAAGGCAAGGAATCTATTTTAGCTGTTTTACCTTTTTTCCACGTGTATGGCATGACGACTGTGCTCATCTTGGCTGTTATGCAAGCTTATAAAATGATTATTTTGCCGAAGTTTGACCCTGAAACAACTCTTAAAACCATTCATAAGCAGAGACCAACATTGTTCCCTGGGGCACCAACTATTTATATTGGCTTATTAAACCATAAAAGTTTAAACAAATATGACCTATCTTCCATAAAATCCTGTATGAGTGGATCGGCTCCTCTTCCAGTTGAAATCCAGGATCAGTTTGAAAAGGTGACAGAAGGCAAGCTTGTAGAGGGTTATGGATTAACTGAGACGTCACCTGTTACACACGCTAATTTCTTCTGGGATCGACCGAGAGTGAAGGGAAGTATTGGCGTTCCATGGCCTGACACAGAAGCTGCCATAGTATCAGCTGAAACAGGAGAAGTGCTACCTCCAGGTGAAATTGGTGAAATCGGTATTAAAGGCCCACAAGTGATGAAGGGTTACTGGAATCGTCCTGATGATACAGAGAATACTTTCAAAAACGGCTGGTTTTTAACCGGTGACTTAGGGTATATGGATGAAAGCGGCTATTTCTTTGTCGTTGACCGTAAGAAGGATTTGATTATCGCTGGAGGTTATAATATTTATCCACGTGAAGTAGAAGAAGTATTATATGAACATGAAGCCATACAGGAGGCTGTTGTAGCCGGTGTTCCGGATCCATATAGAGGAGAAACTGTGAAAGCGTATGTTGTGCTCAAAGAGGGAGCGGTTGTTTCAGAAAAAGAATTGAATGAATTTGCACGAAAGCATCTAGCTGCCTACAAAGCTCCAAGATTATATGAGTTTCGTTCAGAGCTTCCGAAAACAGCAATTGGTAAAATTTTAAGAAGAAGTTTAGTAGACGAAGAGAAAAAGAAGCTTGAAGATGAAATTAAACAAGCTTAAGTATATAATATAAATGATAAAAGTAACAAAATCCTTCCTCTATTGTTGTTTTTTCTTGACAATAGATATAGAAGAGAATATTATAAAAATATGAATGATTATTCATTCATTTCTCTGAAAGGGGAAGGATTCTTTGAAAAAAAATAAACCAAAGTATAGGCAAATTATTGATGCAGCTGTTATAGTAATTGCTGAATATGGCTATCATCAAGCACAAGTATCAAAAATTGCTAAGCAAGCCGGTGTTGCTGATGGAACAATTTATCTTTATTTTAAAAATAAAGAGGATATATTAATATCGCTGTTTGAAGAGAAAATGGGAGAGTTCGTAGAAAAAATAGAAGACGAGATTGCTGGTGTGAAAAGCGCTTCTGAAAAACTGTCTCTGCTTATAAACAAGCATTTTGATATATTATCAAGTGATCCTCATTTGGCAATCGTTACTCAACTAGAACTAAGACAGTCTAATAAAGAGCTTCGATTAAAAATAAACGATGTGCTAAAAGGATATTTAGCGCTGGTTGACAGCGTTTTAAGAGAAGGTATGGAAAATGGCGAATTTAAATCAGACCTTAATTATAAGCTTGCTAGACAAATGATATTCGGAACATTGGATGAAATCGTAACAACTTGGGTAATGAATGAACAAAAATATCAGCTTCAGAGTTTATCGGATGACATACATAATCTAATAATTGCTGGACTTGCACAGGCAGAAAAAAAATCTTAAGAGCTTCATAATATTTGTTGCTCTTTTTTTTAAACTATTGAATTGTTATATATTAACTTATATACTTATATTTGTGAAATACGGTAAATAAAGGAGAGAGAACAGATGGGGTACATTTCTGTAAGCATTGAAGATCGAGTTGCGATACTAGCGATAAATAAACCGCCAGCTAATGCATTATCATCATCGTTAATTGATGAATTATCCTCTATATTTGATGAATTGCAGTTTGATGAGAACGTTCGCGCAGTAGTATTAAAAGGCGATGGAAGATTCTTTTCAGCTGGTGCGGATATTAAAGAGTTTACGACAATCAGTACAGCAAATGCTTTCTCTCAATTGGCCGAAAGTGGACAAGTTATATTTGAGAGAATTGAGCAATTTAGAAAGCCTGTAATAGCAAGCATTCATGGTGCAGCACTTGGCGGTGGCTTAGAGCTTGCAATGGCTTGTCACATTCGCTATGTTGCAGAGAATGCAAAGCTTGGATTGCCAGAATTACAGCTTGGTTTAGTACCGGGATTTGCTGGTTCACAGCGACTGCCGCGTTACGTAGGTATGGCAAAGGCTGCTGAAATGCTGTTCACCAGTGATCCGATTTCCGGAAAAGAAGCTGTACAGTGGGGACTTGCGAATGCTGCATTCCCAGAAGAAGAGCTACATGAGGCTTCGATTCAATTGGCTAAAAAAATAGCAGCAAAAAGTCCACTTGCATTAAGTAAGGCTATTGAACTATTAAACTATAGTAAGCATGAAAACTATTATGCAGGAGTGAAAAAGGAAGCGGATTCATTTGGTGATATCTTTGTTTCCGTTGATGCAAAAGAAGGTATTTCTGCATTTATCGAGAAAAGGCAACCGCAATTTACTGGAAGGTAATTGCGTTCCTAATATTCTTAATATTCATAATTAATACGTAACAGGAGGGTATGGAATGAATATTTATGTTTTATTAAAAAGAACTTTTGACACAGAAGAAAAAATCACTTTATCAAATGGGAAAATTAACGAAGACGGTGCTGAATTTATCATCAATCCATATGATGAGTATGCAGTAGAGGAAGCTATTGTAGTAAGAGATGCACAAGGCGGAGAAGTAACAGTAATTTCCGTAGGATCTGAAGAAGCTGAAAAGCAACTGCGTACGGCATTGGCTATGGGAGCTGACAAAGCAGTGCTTATTAATACAGAAGACGATCTAGATGAAAGTGATCAATATACGACTTCTAAAATCATTGCTGAATATTTGAAAGATAAAAATGCAGATCTTATCATTGCTGGTAATGTAGCAATTGACAGTGGATCTGGACAGGTTGGTCCAAGGGTGGCAGAGCTATTAAATATTCCTTATATCACTACAATCACAAAATTAGAGATTGATGGAACTACTGCTACTATTGTTCGTGATGTTGAAGGGGATTCGGAAATTATCGAAACTTCTCTTCCTTTGCTTGTAACAGCACAGCAAGGTTTGAATGAGCCTCGCTATCCATCACTTCCAGGAATCATGAAGGCGAAGAAAAAGCCTCTTGAAGAATTGGAGCTAGATGATCTAGATTTGGATGAAGATGATGTTGAAGCAAAAACAAAAACAATTGAGATTTTCCTTCCTGCTAAAAAAGAAGAAGGAAGAATTCTTGAAGGCGATATTCAAGACCAAGTAGTAGAACTAGTAGGTCTTTTGCATAGTGAAGCGAAAGTAATTTAATTCCAACAGGTTTGTAATTAGGAGGGTAATGATATGGCTAGAAAAATTCTTGTACTAGGTGAAGTTCGTGATGGGTCTCTTCGTAATGTTTCATTCGAAGCAATTGCTGCAGGTAAAGTTGCTGCAGAAGGAGGAGAAGTAGTCGGTGTATTAATCGGGGATTCTGTTCAGTCTTTAGGCAGTGAGCTAATTCAATACGGTGCAGACCGCGTTGTAGTAGTTGAGGATGAAAAGCTAAAACAATATACTTCTGATGGTTATTCTCAAGCTTTATTGCAAGTTATTGAGAATGAGAGTCCTGAAGGATTAATTATTGGTCATTCGGCACAAGGTAAGGATCTTGCTCCGCGTATTGCAAGTAAACTTGAATCTGGTCTAATCTCCGATGTGACTGCAATTGAAGAAGCTGGTGGTAATGTTGTATTTGTTCGCCCGATTTACTCAGGTAAAGCCTTTGAAAAGAAAATTATAAAAGATGGTTTAATTTTTGCAACAATTCGTCCAAACAATATTGCACCATTGGCTAAAAATGAGTCTCGCACAGGTGAAGTAACAGCATTATCTGTAGAAATCAAAGATTTGCGTGCTATCATTAAGGATGTTGTTCGTAAAGCAACTGAAGGTGTTGATTTATCAGAAGCGAAGATTGTTGTTGCTGGCGGTCGCGGCGTGAAAAGTGCGGATGGCTTTGAACCTTTGAAAGAATTGGCAAATATACTTGGAGCAGCAGTAGGTGCTTCTCGTGGTGCATGTGATGCGGAGTATTGCGATTACTCTCTGCAAATCGGTCAAACAGGTAAAGTAGTAACACCAGATTTATATATTGCTTGTGGAATTTCTGGGGCAATTCAACACGTTGCTGGAATGTCAAATTCGAAAGTAATTGTAGCTATAAATAAAGATCCAGAAGCTAATATCTTTAAAGTAGCGGATTACGGTATTGTTGGTGATTTATTCGAGGTCGTTCCAAAGCTAACAGAAGAGTTCAAAAAGTTATTGGTTAACGCTTAATAATAGGGGCCTCTCAAAAGTGATTAAATGACTTTTGAGAGGCCCTCGCGCTTGTTTGGAGATAACAATCTAAGCTAGTCACCTATTTTCAGGTGGGAATTCAAATAGTGGTTGTATGTGTAATTCAAATGAATAGCATCTTTTTAAAAAACAGTGTTATACTAGGTATAGTTATTTTTGTAATATATAGGAGGTCTTTCTTATGGCAATTGTAAATGCTACTGATCAAAACTTTTCGGCTGAAACATCTCAAGGTTTAGTACTTGTAGATTTCTGGGCACCTTGGTGTGGACCGTGTAAAATGATTGCTCCTGTTTTAGAGGAGTTAGATAGCGAAATGAGCGATACTGTTAAAATCGCAAAAGTTGATGTGGATGAAAATCCAGAAACTGCAGGCAATTTTGGTGTTATGAGTATCCCAACTTTAATCCTGCTTAAAGATGGAGAAATCGTAGACAAAGCTGTTGGATTCCAACCAAAAGAAGCTTTAGCTGAACTAGTGAAAAAACACGTTTAAGCAAATATATTGTAAAGCTGCTCCCAAATGTGGAGCAGTTTTTTTCTTGAAGTTAAATCGAGAGATAAAATCTAAATTGAAAAAGATCGATCGGTAACGGTTTTTCTTATACTATTTTTGATTTTGCCATTAACGTTGTATAATTGAACAAACTTGAAATAATGAATGAAGGAGGCGAACACGATTATGAATGAATTGTTAAAAGCTAAGCTTGCTTTGCTGCCGGATCAACCGGGCTGTTATTTAATGAAGGATAGACAGGGAACTGTTATTTATGTCGGCAAAGCAAAAATACTGAAGAACCGTGTTCGTTCTTATTTTACGGGATCCCATGATGGTAAAACACTTCGTCTTGTTAATGAAATTGAGGACTTTGAATATATCATTACATCATCTAATATAGAAGCTTTGTTACTTGAAATAAATTTAATCAAGAAGTACGATCCGAAGTACAATATTATGCTTAAGGATGACAAAAGCTATCCTTTTATTATGCTTACAAATGAAAGACATCCCCGTTTGATTATTACAAGGAAAGTGAAAAGGGGTAAAGGGAAATACTTCGGCCCATATCCCAATGTTCATTCAGCCAATGAGACAAAAAAGCTACTAGATCGACTTTATCCTCTTCGGAAATGTACGAAGCTTCCCGACAAGGTTTGTTTATATTATCATATCGACCAATGTCTAGCTCCTTGTGTATATGATGTTAAAGAAGATCAATATAAGGAAATGACACAAGAAATAGTGAAGTTTCTTAATGGCGGTTATGTTGATATTAAGAAAAGCTTAGTAAAAAAGATGGAAGATGCAGCAGAAAATTTGGAGTTTGAACGAGCAAAGGAATACCGAGACCATATTGCTCATATAGATGCGACGATGGAAAAGCAAAAAATGATCAGCACAGATTTTACAGATCGTGATGTATTCGGTTTTGCTGTCGATAAAGGCTGGATGTGTGTGCAAGTATTTTTTGTTCGCCAAGGAAAGCTAATTGAACGTGATGTATCTATGTTTCCATTGTTTGATGAGCCGGAAGAGGAGTTCTTAACCTTTCTCGGGCAATTTTATAATCAAGAGAATCACATAAAGCCAAAAGAAGTGTTACTACCTTCGTCTATAGATCTTGAGTTAGCAAGTGAGCTTTTGAACGTGAAGGTATTGCAACCGCAGAGAGGACAGAAGAAGGACCTGCTAAAGCTAGCGAATAAAAATGCTAAAAATGCATTAAAGGAGAAGTTCTCTCTAATAGAACGAGATGAGGAAAGAACAATTAAAGCTGTTGAAAATTTAGGACAGATTCTAGGTATTTATACACCACATCGGATAGAAGCCTTCGATAATTCCAATATTCAGGGTACAAATCCGGTATCAGCTATGGTTGTTTTTACTGATGGAAAACCGGATAAAAAGCAATTTCGAAAGTATAAAATTAAAACGGTTAAAGGTCCAGACGATTACGAATCAATGCGTGAGGTCGTAAGAAGGAGATATTCGAGAGCCTTAAAAGAAGGCTTGCCTTTACCCGATTTAATCATCATTGATGGAGGAAAAGGACATATTGAAGCGGTGAGAGATGTTTTAGAAAATGAATTGGGGCTGGATATTCCGTTGGCTGGTTTGGTAAAAGATGATAAACATCGTACGTCAAATTTGTTAATGGGAAATCCTTTGCAAATTATTCCGCTCGATCAACGAAGCCAAGAATTTTATTTGCTTCAACGGATACAGGATGAAGTTCACCGTTTCGCGATTACTTTTCATCGTCAAATTCGTGGCAAGAACGCTTTCCAGTCAATTTTAGATGATATCTCTGGAATTGGAGAGAAACGAAAAAAGGAATTATTAAAGGCCTTTGGCTCGATAAAAGCAATGAAAGAAGCAACTCGAGAGGATTTTGTAAAATTAGGCATTCCGCAAAATGTTATTACAAATCTTATGGAAAGATTGAATGAAAAAGATTGAGAAAATCGTTTTTCTTTGTTGATTTCTGCAGATTTTATTTAATTGCAGTGTTTTTCATCCGCTAGCACTGTAAATGATAAGGGAGCTTTTTGAAAAATCATCATCAAAGGATTTTCAAAAAGCCCCCTTACTTTTTCTCTATCACTCTATTATATCTTTTGGATCCCATCTTACGAGAATATTAACCTTGTTGGCTTTGCGTTTTATTTCAATTGCTGCTTCTGTCATTCTTCGTTTTTGAGATTGTACTTGTTCTGCCAGGAAGCCGGCCTCTAATTGAAACTCGCAGTCTGCATTCAAATCGAATCTTCTTTCAACAATGGGACCGATTAAAATGAATTCAGTTTCATTTTTTGATTGCTTATTTTCTTGGAGGTTCCCCCAACCGGCGTTTTTGAAAAATTCTATTACTTCATCTATATTGCTTAACGGAAATTTTCTCGCTAATTGCTTGCCTGACCAATATAAAATTTGTGTATGCTCCTTACCTAATAAGTCTGGAAGTAACACGTCGCGCAAAAGTTCTTTACTGAATATCGACACCGTTTCTTTTTCAGGTGTTTGATCTTGCGTTGCTTCAATTTGGCTGTTTTTTTGCATAAAAGCCCCCTCTTTCCTACCTAACATTATATACAATTTTCCGGAAGACTAGAACAAATAATGAGTAACTTTTACCTTGGAAATTTGTTATTTTGGGATAATGATATAAAAGTGTTTTTATTGGGTATATGGATAGTAAGGTTTGTTTTTAAAGGTGTTATACATTTCACAGTTCAATACATAAAAGGTGGGGTGATCAAGGGGATCAGGTGGAAAAATGGTGATTATTATATTGTTATCTAATTTAATATGTTTTTAGTCTCGGGTTTGATATTGATGTATAACGCTAAAAGGAAAACATCGTTCTCGTTTTCTCTAGTATTTTGTGTATCCGTTTTCTTGACGGTGCTAATTTTAGAGAGTAAAATGAACATGTCATTAAATTGTAAGAAAATCTAGAAATATTTAAATGAACTATTCAATTGTGAATATTTAATTATTTCGAGATTTTTTATGATGAATGACGAAATTATATCACTTTTACAATCTTGCAATGCGTATATATCCACGTAATGTAAGAAAAGATTATTTCACATTTTAAGGGGGGTACATGATGGCAGGGAATAGTGAGTTTTCAAAGCGTAAATTACATTCTATATTGGGAGTAATTCCAGTTGGATTGTTTTTACTGCAACATTTAGTTGTTAACAGTTTTGCAAAAAGAGGACCAGAAGCTTTCGAATCTGCAGTTCATTTTATGGAAGCTTTACCAGCTAAAATTTTCTTGGAGATTTTTGTTATTGCACTACCACTTCTGTTTCATGCAATTTATGGGGTTTACATTGCGTTCACAGCAAAATCAAACGTAGGGAATTACGGCTTCTTCCGTAACTGGATGTTCGTATTACAACGTGCAACTGGTATTATTACGTTCATTTTCGTTGTTTGGCATGTATGGGAAACAAGAATGCAGGTAGCATTAGGAAAAGATACGGTAGATTACAACATGATGGTAGATATTCTATCTAATCCAGCAATGTTGGCATTTTACATTATTGGTGTTGTTGCTGCAGTTTTCCACTTTGCAAATGGATTGTGGACTTTCTGTATTACTTGGGGTATCACAGTTTCTCCAAGAGCACAGCAAGTTAATACGTATGTAACAATGGCAATTTTCTTGATTTTATCTTATGTAGGTGTAACTGCATTATTAGCGTTTGTTTAATATTGTATTTTTAAAAGTTTAGAAAACTTTTATTTTCATAGAGTGAAAGACAAGATGTTAAGGGAGTGAGGAAGGTTGAGTAAAGGTAAAATTATCGTAGTTGGCGGCGGATTAGCTGGTTTAATGGCTACTATTAAAGCTGCAGAAGAAGGAACTCAAGTAGAATTATTTTCTCTTGTTCCAGTAAAACGCTCTCACTCAGTTTGTGCACAGGGTGGTATAAACGGTGCCGTTAATACAAAAGGGGAAGGGGATTCTCCATGGATCCACTTTGATGATACAGTTTATGGTGGGGATTTCTTAGCGAATCAACCACCAGTAAAAGCAATGTGTGAAGCCGCTCCATCAATCATACATATGATGGACCGTATGGGTGTTATGTTTAACCGTACACCTGAAGGATTGCTAGATTTCCGTCGCTTTGGTGGAACTCAGCATCACCGTACAGCTTTCGCTGGTGCGACTACAGGTCAACAATTATTGTATGCACTAGATGAGCAAGTTCGTCGTTTTGAAGTAGAAGGATTAGTTACAAAATATGAAGGTTGGGAATTCCTTGGAGCGGTTCTTGACGATGCAGGTGTTTGCCGTGGTATCACAGCGCAAAATCTATCATCTATGGAAATCACATCTTTCTCAGCTGATGCGGTTATTTTAGCGACAGGTGGACCTGGTATCATCTTCGGTAAAACAACAAACTCAATCATTAACACTGGTTCTGCAGCATCAATTGTTTACCAACAAGGTGTGTATTATGCAAACGGTGAAATGATTCAAATTCACCCGACAGCTATTCCTGGAGACGACAAAAACCGTCTAATGAGTGAATCAGCACGTGGTGAAGGTGGACGTGTTTGGACGTATAAGGATGGTAAGCCATGGTACTTCTTGGAGGAAAAATATCCTGCATACGGTAACCTTGTTCCACGTGATATCGCAACGCGTGAAATTTTCGACGTGTGTGTAAACCAAAAACTAGGTGTTAACGGGGAAAACATGGTATACCTTGATCTTTCTCATAAAGATCCTAAAGAATTAGATATTAAACTTGGTGGAATTATCGAAATCTATGAAAAATTCACTGGTGATGATCCGCGTAAGTTACCTATGAAAATTTTCCCAGCCGTTCACTATTCAATGGGTGGACTATGGGTAGATTACGACCAAATGACAAACATTCCAGGACTATTTGCAGCTGGTGAGTGTGATTATTCTCAACACGGTGCAAACCGTCTAGGAGCTAACTCTTTACTATCTGCTATTTACGGCGGTATGGTAGTTGGGCCAAGTGCAGTTCGTTACATTAAAGGGCTTGATAAGACTAGTGATGCAATCTCTTCTAACGTTTATAACAGTCATGTTATGGAACAGCAAGAGAAGTGGAACGGTATCATGAACATGGATGGAACGGAAAATGCATACGTTCTTCATAAAGAGCTTGGTGAATGGATGACAGATAACGTAACGGTTGTTCGTTATAATGATAAGCTTCTTCAAACAGATCAAAAGATTCAAGAGTTAATGGAGCGTTACCAAAACATTAACATTAATGATACAGCAAAATGGAGTAACCAAGGGGCTATGTTCACTCGTAACTTGGAAAACATGCTTCAACTTGCCCGCGTAATTACAATCGGTGCTTATAACCGTAATGAAAGCCGTGGCGCACACTATAAACCAGAATTCCCAGAAAGAAATGATGAGGAATTCCTAAAAACAACGATGGCGAAATTTGCTGGTAGCACAGTTGCTCCTCAATTCCACTATGAGGATATCGATGTGTCATTAATTAAGCCGCGTAAACGTGATTATACGAAAAAATCTTAATAATTTTTTAAGGGGGGAAATTAAATCATGGCTGATCAAAAAACTGTAAGGTTTATTATTACTCGTCAAGATTCACCGGACAGCCCTTCTTATACTGAGGAGTTCGATGTACCGTATCGCCCGAATATGAACGTTATTTCGGGATTAATGTATATTCGAAGCAATCCGGTTAATGCAAAAGGGGAAAAAACAACTCCGGTAACATGGGATATGAACTGCTTGGAAGAAGTTTGTGGAGCTTGTTCAATGGTTATCAACGGAAGACCGCAACAATCTTGTTCTGCACTAGTGGACAAGCTTGAGCAACCAATCCGTTTAGCGCCAATGAGCACTTTCCCAATCGTTCGTGATTTACAAATCGACCGTAGTCGTATGTTCGATTCATTGAAGAAAGTAAAAGCTTGGATTCCAATTGATGGAACTTACGATTTAGGTCCTGGACCTCGTATGCCTGAGAAGAAACGTCAATGGGCTTATGAGCTTTCAAAATGTATGACTTGTGGTGTTTGCTTAGAATCTTGTCCAAACGTAAATAGCGGATCAAGCTTCATCGGTCCTGCACCGCTTTCTCAAGTGCGTTTATTCAATGCTCATCCAACAGGAGAAATGAATAAAGCTGACCGTTTGAATGCTATTATGGGAGATGGCGGCATTGCTAACTGTGGTAATTCACAAAACTGTGTGCAAGTATGTCCTAAAGGTATTCCATTAACGACTTCGATTGCATCACTAAATCGTGAAACAACTATTCAGTCTTTCAAAAACTTCTTTGGTAGCGATCAAATTTAAGTTTATTGGCCCTCAGTTTTCTGGGGGCTTTCAATTAATCAATAAATGAATGGTTATTCATTCAAAAAAGGGGCGAGAAGATGAGAATATCTTATATAGAAGATATGAAGTTGTGGGAGAAAGAATTTACTTATAGCTATCCTTTTGTTGTTCGTTTTTCAGAGACGGATATGTTTGGACATTTGAACAACACGGTGCCATTTACATATTTCGAAACTGCCAGAATCAATTACTTCAAGCATATAGGATGGATGGCTGATTGGATGAATGTCAAATCAGAAACGATTCCGGTTGTTGCCGATTTACAGTGTGACTTTTTAAAACAAGTCTTTTTAGATGAGCAGATTGACGTCTATGTTAAGGCGGGGAAAATCGGTAATTCTTCAATGGATTTGCATTATATGGGTAAAAACCAGCAAGGACAAATAGTTTTTACTGGCAGGGGAACAATTGTGCAAATATCGCGTTATACAGGTAAGGCTGTACCATTTGACGAAGAGAGCATAAGTAAAGTGAAAAAGCTTCAAGCAACGACAAAATAAATGAATGATGCCCAAAGCAAGGATTGGTTCAACTAATCCTCTGGAAGGGGAGAGAGCCGATCTAGAGGAAAGTTTCACTTTATCTGACTTCAAGGGACAGTAAGTCACCTGCTATTAGATGATGCTTTAGAGCGAGTTAGTTAAGAA
>JAEIGA010001535.1_pt1 | contig 36054 bp, 32 predicted proteins | sample 9270691 | NCBI WGS metagenome assembly JAEIGA01 (sample SAMN17057246, study PRJNA624740) | gut metagenome | biome: biome; isolation source: fecal sample | host: Bos grunniens | place: China: Xizang | collected 2019
ATAAAATAGGATTTTAATTGAGTGGAGGAGTAACCAATGAACCAAATAGTAACTGCGATTATTACAACAGCATGCACAGTAGCTGTATCGTTGTTAGTGACATTTATTTTTAATAAAGTTGCGGGACTTCCTAAAAAAATCGCAGATGAGAAGAAGGCACAAAATACGCGCGTAACTGACTTAGAAAATAAGGTAGACACTAATCACAGTGATCTTACCGCTAAACTTGATTCTAATCAACAAGAGCTTATGGATAAATTTGAGGAATTTAAAAATAACTTTGTAAGTAGACTTGAAACAGTAGAAGAAGCTACTAGTCATTATCCAGAATATAGACAACAAAGTCTGCAGATTCAGGGACAACTACAAGAAGCTGATATTAACATTTTATCTGTTTGTAATACAATTAAAGATGATGTAATTGCCAATCGACAAATGCTAGACGAAAGACTTTTAAGTCTTGAAAGACGTGAAAAGAATGCTCTACGTGAAAAGATTATTGGTTTATATCGTACGTTTACAGATGAAACATTAAATCCTATGCAAGCTTGGACGGATATGGAACATCATTCATTCTTTGAATTAGTACGAGATTATGAGTCTTTAGGTGGCAATGACTATGTGCACAAAGTTATTTTACCTGCGATGAATAGACTAGAAATTATTTATATGGACAACTTAGACGCTGTAAAAGAATTATATGAATCTCGTAACCCCAGACGTTATACCAACTGTGCTCAAAATTAAAACTTATTACCTAAACTAAAGGAGACTTAAATATGGCAGAATGGATTACAACAGCAAATGGAATTATCACACTGATCACCAGTTTAGTTGGATTAATTGGTACTGGCGTAGGTGCTTTCTTTGCAATTAAAAACTGGATTACAGTATTAAAAACTAAATCGTCTCAAGAAATTTGGTCTATGATTATGTCAATTGCTGATGAAGCAATGAAAGAGATGGAAAGCAGTACCTTAGATAATGAAACAAAAAAACAAACAGTAATTGATACAGTAAAAGCTGCTTGCAAAGCTGCTGGCATTAATTTAGATTTGTTTATTGATCAACTAAGTGATTATATTGATGATACGATTAAGTTTGTTCGAGATATGCAAAATGCAGTTCAAAAATAAAAATTATAAAACTTATAAAGACCCTAAGTCTAGGGTCTTTTATTTTATTATCTTAATGCAGTGAAATAATAATTTGCTAAATTATTTGATTGGACAATAACTAATCTTAAATTTAGACCGGAGGGAGTAATTATTTATGACAAATATGTTCGTTAGTTATGAAACTGAATCAAAACGCACTCATTGTCCACCTTATTTTGTAAGCAAGTCATCAAAAGGTCCTAAAATGCTTACTAATCTTAAAGGAGAAATGCTTGGTGCTCAAATAGAGTATGCTTCCCCACTTCAATTGTATTTCCATTTAGAAAATATTTGTGAAGTGGATTTTACTGAGCTTTTATCAGGCAGTGTTACGTTTGAAATTTTAACCACTACTCATAAGATACTTATCAGTCGTGAGTATAAGATTTCCGAAATTTTAGACCAAAACTCAAATGACTTGTGTATTTTTCTCAGTCAAGACACGATGAAAATCTTAAAAAAAGAAACATATAATATGAAAGTAACTTTAAAAACTTCAACTGAGACTTTTGTAGTTTTTGCTGAAAAAGATGGTTACTTGGTGATTAGATAAGGAGGCTTATAATGAGTATTTATGCAACTTTACATACAACACCTAGCTGTCAACATACACATGAGGTAATTTATATTACTCGTGGAGCATCAGCTGAGTTGATTTATCCCTTATATGATAAAGTATTTAGATTTGAAGACATAGAGCAAATCACTTTTACCTTTAAGCAAGGTAAAAATATTTACTGGTATTCTATGTCTGTGAAAGCTGGTAATATTGAGCCCGATCCTCACTTTTATTATTTTAATGATGAGTATGCCGCAGTTGTGTTGAATTTAGATAGTGAAGAGACTAAACAGTTTAAAGCAGGACTTCCAGTTGAGTATGAGATTGCAGTTAAACTTAATACAGATAGTTTCGTAACTCTTGGAAATAAAGATTCTATTATTATTGAACCACAGCATCCATTAGAAGTTAAAGATAGTTTATATAGTTGTATATAAGGAGGATTAGTTGTGACAAAAAATAACATTATTATATTAAACCGTGGGGATACCTATGAATTTGCTTTGACAATTGCAGATGACGCCTCAGAAGGAGGCTACTATCGTCTGCAAGGCGACGATGCTGTGTATTTTGGAATCATGGATCCCCATCAACCTTTTGAAGATGCGCTGGTAAAGAAGCGTTTTACTGCTGAGGACCTGGATGAGCAAGGGAATTTAACTATAGTATTAGAACCAGAAGACACTATAGACTTACTCCCTGGAACTTACTATTATGCTGTTAAACTTCATATGCAGCATGATGACATTTACCCTACGACAAATGAAGTTGTAGGCTATATAGACAAAGTACATACAGTAATAAATAAAACTAAACTTTTTCTTAATGACTAAAGCTAGAAAGGAGCAAACTTATGGCAAGTGGAAAAATTACAACTAAAAATACCTTAAGTGGATCAATTTCAAAAAGTAGCGGTACTTCAGATCACGCTAGATTATTGAATAGAGAAGAAGCAAATCAGCACCCTATTAAAGCTATTACCGGTCTGAGTAAAGAATTAGATGCTAAACTAGATGCCGATACAGCTTTACCTTTAATTGAAGAAGCAGTGCAAAATAAAGCTAGAGGACTTTATTTTGATGCTATGAGAGAGCTATTTAGAAAGCCTTGTTGGTATTTAACTTCTGAAATAGACCCTAAAACAGGTCAAGGTACAAAGGAGTCTGTTATTTCAGGACCGTATGATCTTGGTATGGGCGGTGGTACTGGTACGGGCACGGGCAGTAGTTTAACTACTGTTTCTATTAAGCCAGTAAATTGGCCTACAACTACTGTAGTTGGTAATCCCCTCTCTCTCGCAGTTGAGTGGTCGTCTGTAATAGGGGACCAAAAAGAGCCAACAGGCAACGGATCTATTTATCTATATATTGATGATAAGCAAACAACTGTGAAATCTGGCCAGGCCCAAGGTATAGTAACTTTTGAAAATATTAACTTATCAGCCGGTAATCATGTAATTAGAGTAGAAGTTATGGATGCTTACGGCAGTAGAGTACCTTATGTTGGGACTATTACAGCCACTGAACTCTTAATTACAGATGATGGACTTTTTGATGATGGCACACCTTGGAATGGTGAAGTAAAGTATAAATATAAGGCTTTTGGCGATTTTAGTAAGACTATTTATTTTATTGTTGATGGAAATACTGACACTCCTTATAAAGTTTTAGAAAACGTAACAACGTCTGGAGATTTAGCTGAAGAGTTTATTACGGGACTTAGCCATGGTGCTCATACTCTAGAGGTTTATTTTACTACAGAACTTAACGGTGAAACTGTTTCCTCTAATAAATTATATCATGAATTAATTGTTTATGAGAAAGAAAATGCTACTCCAATTATTACGTCATCTTTTGCAAAGGAGAGCACTCAAGAGCAATATGTAGCTTTTAATATTCCCTATTATGTATACAGTGATATTTTACAACAGCCAAGAGTTTATTATTATGTAGAATATCAAGGAGTTAGAACTGAATTAGCTACCTTCGCTGGAGGTATTTTAGTTGATCAAGGACTTCAAAAATTACCTTATCGTTTTGATACCTATTATGAAAGCGAAAGTTTAAATAATTATAGTCTTATTATCAAATGTGGCACTACTGAAAAGAAATTTAATATTACAGTAGCTAAAAGTAGTATTAGTCTTACACCGGTAACTACTGCTTTAGTTTTGCACTTAGACGCCCAAGGTCGTAGTAACACTGAAGCTAATCGCGCTAGTTGGATTGATAAAGCGTCTAAAGTTAGTTGTGAATTAACTGGGTTTAACTGGGCTTCTAATGGTTGGCTAGATGACCCTGTCACTAATGAGTCTTTTTTACGACTTAATGCTGGCGCAAAAGTAACAGTGCCTTATAAAGTATTAAGCGGTACTCCACAGCTTGGTGGTAAAACAATTGAATTAGACTTTGCTGCCAGAGATATTCGTGACTACGAAACACCTATTTTAACTTGTAGAAATGCTACAGTTAGAAAATTCTATGACGTTTCTACGACCTTTGTAGACGCGGATATTCGTGCTAAAAACTTTACTGTAACTTTAAATCAAGATTTATTTACAACAGTTTATCCGAATGCAGGTACTTATATATTTGAATATATTGAAGGCGACTCTTGGCGATTGATTAGTGGCGAAGTCGCAGACTTAACTACTTGTGGTATCACGCTTACAGAACATTTAGAAAATGAGGACGGAGAACACCTCGATAAGTGGAAGCTTACGGGAGATCTTATTGTAGTTTCGGTTGTCGAAGACGCTATTGGTTTTTACGTTACGCCTCAAAAAGCTGCAATTCGTTCTTTACAATCTAAACTCTCGGTTCAGTTTAAAGAAGAAGAGCATGTACGTCTTTCTATAGTTATTGAGGACGCCTCTATCACTTCTCCAACACATATTTTATGGATTTATGTAAACGGCATTGCTTCTTGTGCTATTCAGTATCCACTTCAAGGTGAAAACTTTGCGCATGAAAACTTCATGTATTTAGGCGCGGATGACGGCGTAGCTACTTTAGATATTTATAATATTAGGGTATATAATCAAGCTTTAACCAGCAAACAAATTGTTGAAAACTGGATTGCGGATACACAAGATCCCGCTCTTCGAGCATCCAGGTACGCAAAAAATAATATCTATGATAAGTGGTCTAAAAAAATTACTCCAGAATCCATCGAAGCTTTAGGTGATCTTCCTTACATTATTTGGGATATTGATACGCTACCTACCTTCAAAGGCGATAAACGCTTAGGTAATGTTGTGTATAAAGATCCTCTTGGAAAAGACCGTAGCTTTAAATCCGGAGATGCTACTTACAATGTGCAAGGTACATCATCTGCTGGCTATCCTGTAAAAAATATTCGTATTAAATACAAAAAAGCCAAAGCAGAAGACTTCCCTAATTGCGATTTCTGGTGGGAAAATGGCTATGAAAATGAAGATGGCGAAGAAATTAAAAAATTCCCTATTACAGTTGGTGGAATTGGAGATAATTATTTCACGTATAAAGTTGACTATGCTTCTTCAGAAGGCGCAAATAACGTAGAGTTAACAAAGCTTTATAATGATCTTAGTCAAGAGTTAGCTATCTTAACCCCTCCACAACGAAAAAATAGTAACGTACGCGTAGGTATTGACGGTTTTCCTATTGTAGCTTTTCATGAAGATGCCGCTGGAACTAGAACTTTTTGTACAAAAGCAAATTTTAACAACGACAAGGACAATGAAGATGTTTATGGTTTTGCTGCTGGTGACGAGTCTTGGGAAATCACTAATAACTCGTTCAGAACTACTAAGTTTAAAACTGGTGTAAATATTACGGATAAGTCTAGTTCAGATTATTATAGTAAAGCTTTTGAAGCTCGTTTTCCAGAAGATAACTCGGATTTAAGTAGATTAAAAGCTATGACTGACTGGGTTGCCTCGACCGACCCTGAACAAGCTACAGGTAAATCTTTAATAGAGTTACTTGGAGTGGAATCTATAACTTTTAATTATACAGACAAAGAATTAGATGAAAATAATTCTTATAAAGACGTAGAAAAATCTGATACTTTTGATACCGACTCTCGAGATTATCGTATTACTAAGTTCAAAGCTGAACTAAAAGATTGGTTTGACGTAAACTCTACATTACTTTATTACTTATTTACGGAACTATTCTTGATGATCGACTCTCGTGCTAAAAACGCATTTCCTACATACTTCAAATCTAGACAAGAGGGAGACGGTGGTGACCGTTGGTTCTGGATTCCTTATGACATGGATACAGCGTTGGGTATTAATAACATGGGTGAACTAGTATTCGACTATAGTCTAGAAGACCATGGAGAATATGGCAAGTATGCTGGGGGTAAAGTTTATAACGGACAAGAGTCTGTAATGTGGAACAACGTTAGAGAGGGATTCTATGGGCAACTTTCAGCAATGTATGCTCGTATGAGAAGTTCTTTAATTAACTTTGCTGAAATTGACAGACGCTTTGAAGAACACCAAAATAAATGGCCAGAAGCGATTTTTAATGAGGATGCTATTATAAAGTATGTTAATCCGTTACGTTCAAAAGCTGAAGGTGGTTTAGGCGAAAACTATTTATCAATGTTGCAAGGTAGCAAAGCTCAACAACGTAAATGGTGGCTCTACAACAGATTGAGATATATTGACAGTAAATATAATGCAGCAGACGCTAAATCTGACTATATACAATTCCGTGCGTATGCTGGTGGCGCGGGCACAGCAAAACCTAGTATTTCAGTAATTCCGTATACAGATATTTATGCAGCCGTTTCTTATAGTAATGGTGAACTTAAGACCGCAAGAGCTCCTAGAAATATTGTAACAACCGTTCCGACTTCATTTACAGCCGAAGATGATTCTAACGAGCAAGAAACCTACATTTATTCTGCTTCTCAGTTAAAAGATATCGGAGACTTGGCACCCTTCTATGCTAAGACTGTGAAAGTTGCAGCGGCAACTAAGTTACAAAAACTAAAAGTTGGGGATGACGGCCAAAAATACCCTGGTTATAAAAATGAAAATCTTCGCCAGCTAGACCTCGGTGAAAATACACTTTTAAAGATTTTAGATGTTCGAAATTGTGTAAATTTAGGTAAAGTAGATCCTAATGATAAAACAGTAACTGCGACCCCCGATATAAATCTTAATAAATGTACTAATATTGAAGAAATTTACTTCACAGGTACACAAATCACTGGTATTACGCTTCCAGACGGCGGCACAATTAAAAAGTTATATCTACCCGGTACCATGCAAAGTTTAGCTCTACAGAATCAACCTTTAATTGAAGAGTTGCAAATTGAGAGGGTGGCGGATCCAAAGACTGGAAATAACTATTTAGAGATTGAAAACTTATGGTTAGAAAATATTCCCTTTGATAAAATAGATGTTAAAGAAATTCTTCAATTAATGGCTAATAAACCTGCAGAAAATATTGGAGCTTCTTTTATTCAAGACAAGGGCAAATATCAACGAGGTGTTTATTTAAAGGGAATTAAAGAACATTTTAATACTATTGAAGACCTTCAAGCCTTTGTTGCTGTTTTAGATGAATTTTTTGGGTTAGTATTTAAAGGACAATTAATGGTGCCTGATTTAGAATCCAAAGCTATTGTAAGCGGCGATATTACACTTTCTGGTCAAATAGATTATACAACTTTAACCGAGTTTTGCGATTGGGATGATGAAGAACAAAAGTGGAGACTCAAAGCTTATAAAGATACTTTCGTGCATGTGGATACTGTAGTCTGTACTGTTATTTTTGATCCAGCAAATAAGGTAGATTCTATAGAATTCAAAAACGTTGCACAAGGATCTACGTGTCAAGCTATTCCCTCAACACCGATCAAACAAGCAACTCCACAATATTCTTATGAATTTATGCACTGGATGACGGATGACGGTAAACCTTGGAATCCTAGTGAGCCAATTATACGTAGTATGACTCTTACTGCAGTATATGCAGAATCTATTAGACAGTATACTGTTACATATAAAACTAATTCTAATATTATTTCAGTAGAGCCAGCAGAAATTACAGTAGATTATGGTGACGTTTTAGTATCTCCTCAAGTGTCAGGTATTCCTACTGACGGCTCCGTAATTTTTACTGGCTGGTTCGATGAAAGTAAATCTCCAGCTGTTCCTTGGGTATTTTATGATTCAGAAAGTTCAGAAATAGCTCCAACTAAGGTCGAAGCTAATGTTGAACTTACTGCCCACTGGATAGATAAGGGAGATCCAGACTTACAGGTATTTAGAAAAACTTATGATACCTTCAAAGTGAAAGCTGTTGATAACCTGGGCATTTCTGGATATGCTTTACTTGATACGGAAGAGGTGCCAATAGAGTGGACTGAAATAACTCCTACTACTCAGTTTATAGAAGACTTGTCTATAACAGCGGCAAGCACTTATTGGTTATGGGTAACCGACCAAGCTAACCGCACTGCAAAATGTAAAATTGTTGCATACCCCTTAAGCTTAGAGCCTGCAGTAGGAACTCTAACGCTACAATTTAGTGAAAATGGGACTATTTTGCCCAACTTTGCAATTTCTGGAACTACAGTTACAGTTTATGCTGAACCGGATCCTCATTATAATCTTACTATTAATTTAAATGGAAACCCGATACAAAATAATACTGAACATAAGGTTGATGCTCCTTTATCTGTTACAACTACTTGTACACCTAATAACTATACAATTAAATTTGTTACGGGCAAAGAAGCAAGTGGAGTAACTTTCGTTGATCAAACTATTGCGTATCTTCAACATATCCAAAAACCTTTTGCTACTTATCATAATGGTTATATTATTAGTAATTGGTACTTAGATAACGAGCTGACTCAACTTTGGAATTTTGATAGCGATGTAGTTAAAGGAGACCTTACTCTTTATGCAGAATGGCAAGAATACATAACTCCTACTAGTTTAAATGTTTCTATTCCTTATGATACTACTACCATTGCGGATAGATATTATGAAAACTATGGGTTAGATAAGTCAGATCCTTATACTATTATTGTATGGTTTTCACAACAAAAAGCTAACACGGTAAGAATTGATTTCGGGGATGGCACAGGAGAAGTCACTTCTCCCTCTCAAGGTTCAGCGATTAAGGTAACACACACATATGCAACAGAGGGGAATTATACAATTAAAATATATGGTACTGCTTCTGGTTATGATATAGGTGGAGGCCAATACTATAGACAAGTTGTTGTCCCAGCGAGTTGCATTAAGTCTGTAGATTTTGCGTGGGATTTGACATCTACTCGTGAATATGCTTTTATGGGCGCAGATATCTCAGAATTAAACCTTACAGCTTATATGGTTTCTATAGGCATGAATACATTTGCATCGTGTAAAAAGTTAACTTCTCTAGTTATTCCTAAAAGTATTAAAGTTATCAATCAACAAGCTTTTGAAAATTGTTCAGGGATACTCGGCACAGTATTCTTACCAAAAACTGTTTCTTTTGCTGGAAACAACGTGTTTGCAGGCTGCGAAAAACTCGACGAGATTAGTTTTGAGGAATCTGGTGAGCTTACTACAATTGGAGATCAGTTTGCTAGAAAAAGTGGTATTAAACGACTTATTATTCCTTATCATATTGAACATATTGGTAAAGAAGCCTTTAGTATGTGTGACTCTCTTGAAAAAGTAGTTTTTATGAACCCTTCTCTAACAACAGGTGAGCGTATTTTTAACAGTTCTGATTTACTGTTTACTGCAGGGCCTATCGATTGGGAATTAGGTGCCGGAAACAACCCTAATTATGATATTGAGTTTGCTTGGACAGAGGAGATCCCTGATAACGCTTTTTCTTATAGCACTACGTATTCAACACAAACCAAACTAAAAGAAGTGGTATTGCCCGACTCTATAAAGCGTATTGGGGCAAAAGCTTTTGCTGGAACTTGGGTATTAAGAACTATTCAACTTCCGTACAATTTAGAATATATTGGAGAGGAGGCTTTTTATTGTAGTGGTATTACCCGTATTGATGTACCAGAGATGGTTACACAGATCGGACCACGAGCTTTCAGAAAGTGTGTATCCATGACTTCCGCTATATTAAGACTACTTTGTTCTGATCCGCCAATTAATTATCCTGGGGACGGTTGGTTTTTAGACTGTAACAATTCACTTGAACCCCAAATCCCACAGACTTTATTTGAGAATCAGGATTTATTAGCTTCAAACTACGGTGATACTTGGAATATTTACTCTTATTCTACTACTACTGGGGAAAGCATAGCTCTAGATTATACTGCAATTTCTAATTAAAAGGAGCAATCATATGAAAGTTACAATTATTCAAACGCTTACAAAAACTTTGACTCGAGATAAAACGCTTTTGACCAGCTTCGAGCGTGAATCTTTTTTACTCGAACCCGACGAAGGTAAAATTATCAAAAATATAAAAACGGGCAAGTTATATTCTTCAGGAATTTGTATAGCCCGTGAAAAAGATCTGACAAATTTTGAAGAGGTTGAATGTCAAAAAGACTCTGAGTGAGTCTTTTTGACATACCTTAGAGGTTTAGGCTGCTTTTATAGAATTTATTTGCTAAATTAATCGATACAAACAGTTATAAAGGAGGCCAAATTATGCCTAGAAATCCAAATAGCCCCCATAATCATGGATGTGGGCCAATGCATACTCATACTAGTGCAAGTGAAAACATCAAACTACAGATGATGATGGCTAAGCTTGAGGATAGCTTAAAAAATGAGTTTGTATTAAAAGATCAATTAAAAACAATTAATTCGGAGCTTTTAGTTGGTAGTGGTAATATCGATATTACTTGTATTGATAGAATCGAAAAAACTTCTTCTGAAGGCTTAATAGATACTTATACTATTTACTTTAATAATGGCTCTGAATCACATTTTACTGTTACTAATGGCGTAAAAGGCGATAAAGGTGACACAGGCGCCCAAGGCGAAAAAGGTGACACTGGTGTTGATGGACGCGGAATTTCTTCCCTTACTATCAACGCTGAAGGCGAACTTATTGTTACTTATACCGATGAAACAGAAGTAAACCTTGGTAGAATCATTGGTGCAGATGGTAATACAGGTGCAGATGGTGCGATTGGTAAATCTGCGTATGAGGTAGCGCGGGAAAATGGTTATACTGGTACTGTTCAAGAATGGCTTAACTCGCTTAAAGGCGAACAAGGTATCCAAGGACCTCAAGGTGAACGTGGTACCGGGATTAATTTAAAAGCTAATGAAACCGACTGTCAATTTGTAGGTGATGCTTATATTATTAATGATCTAGCTAGTGACCACTATGGACATATTTTTGTTTTAACTTCTATTGACCCCCGCGTTTTTGAAGATGGGGGTGAAATTAAGGGCCCTAAAGGAGATAAAGGAGACCCAGGTGAAGTTGGTCCACAAGGTCCTCAGGGTGAAAAAGGCGAACCTGGTCCTCAAGGCCCGCGGGGTGAAAAAGGCGAACAAGGTCCTCGAGGTGAAGCTGGCCCTCAAGGACCTAAAGGTGATACTGGGGAACAAGGTCCTGAAGGTAAACAAGGTCCTCAAGGTGTTCAGGGTGAAAAAGGAGATAAAGGCGACAAAGGAGATAAAGGCGACAAAGGAGATAAAGGCGACCGAGGTGAAGTAGGTCCTGCTGGCCCACAGGGCGAACAGGGCCCTCGTGGTGACCAGGGCATCCAAGGTCCACAAGGTATACAGGGCTTTAAAGGTGATACTGGGGTTGGAATTAAAAGTATTATTCCTTATCGATTAACCGGTGTAGTTGATAGATATCTTATATTATTCACAGACGGAGCTGAGTCTTATTTTGATGTAACTAATGGTGCAAAAGGCGAGCGCGGCGCAGGTATTAAGGAAATTAAAGAGGTTGGCGGTAATGACGAATATACAGCTCACCAAATTATCTTTGAAAATAGCGATGTTGAGCCTTATACTTTCTATGCACCAAAAGGTAAACAAGGTATTCAAGGTGAAACCGGTCCCCAAGGTCCTATAGGTGAAACTGGTAAGTCTGCATATGATGCTTGGCGTGATCTTGGTTATGCTGGCACGGAAGCTGATTTTATAGCTTTCTTAAAAGGCGAAAAAGGTAATGACGGTGAAAAAGGTGCCGATGGTGTCGGTATTGCTGACATCAAACATGACCGTGACGATGTAAACGGAAACTGTGTTTATGTAATTACTTTAACCGATGGCCGTACTGAAGAATTTATTGTATATAAAGGAGCAGACGGAGCGCAAGGTCTTCCGGGTAAAGATGGTTTAACTACTGCAGTTAAAGTTGGTGATATTACCTATACTCATGAAAATGGTATTATTTCACTTCCTAACTATGCTACTCCAGACTATGTTACTGATGAAATTGTTAAAGCAGTTACAGAGGGTAAAGTAGACCTAGCTGGATATGCAAAAGAAACATATGTAGATCAAAAAGTTGCAGAACTTGTTGATAGTGCTCCAGCTGCATTAAATACACTCAATAAACTCGCTGAAGCTATTGATGACCACCAAGATGTCTATGAGGCTTTAGTTGTAACAGTCGGAAATAAAGCAGAAAAAACTGATTTAGACAGTTATTATACTACTGCTCAAGTAGATAATTTACTTAAAAATATTGAACTAACTCCCGGCCAAGACGGTGAAAAAGGTGCTGATGGCAAGTCTGCCTACGATATCTGGCTTTCTCTTGGAAATACTGGTTCTGAACAAGATTTTATCAACTCTCTTAAGGGTGAGTCTGGCAAAAACGGACAGGATGGCACACCTGGTAAAGATGGTGCTGACGGTAGTGATGGTCTTACAACAGCTATTCAGATCGGAGAAACGGTTTATGAGCATGTAAATGGAACTATTAGTCTTCCAGAATTTTTAACTGAGCATCAATCTTTAGAAGGATATGCAAAATTAACAGACGTTCCTTCAATTGAGGGTCTAGCTACTGAAGAATATGTTAACAAGAAAATTGCTGAAGCTGAATTAGCAGATAAGGAAGCAGATCTTGAAGCTTATTACACTAAGTCTGAAGTTGACGCTCTTATTCCGGAAGTTCCTACAAAAGTAAGTGAATTAGAAAATGACGTAGGCTATATTACATCTGAGGATATTCCTGAAACAGATTTATCAAACTACTATAATAGATCAGAAACAGAGAATCTGATTGCAGAAGCAGTACAAGATATTGAACATCCCACTGTTGATCTTGATGGGTATGCAACAGAAGATTGGGTACAAGATCAAGGCTATCTAACTGAACATCAAGACCTCAGTAATTATGCTCTAAAGTCTGAAATTCCTGTAGTCAGTGATTTTGTTACAGAAGATCAAGTAGCTGAAACTTTAGATGATTACTATGACAAACAGGAGACCACTGCAGCACTTAATGCTAAAGCTGACGATATTCCATTTACAGAAGACTTGTATGTTACAAAAGCTATCGGGAATTTTGTAGTTGGAGAGTCTGTAAAAGGGCTTTCAGTAGCAAAAATATTCGCTAAATTATTAGGACTTGTTAATGAGCCATTAAACCCAGAGGAGCCAGAAGAAATTCCAGCAGAATCTGATAAATTAATTGAATATTTAGCTGAAAACGAGAAGACTGCTTATATTTATGCAAATTCTAGTGATGCGTCTCTTACTGCGGTCCCTAATACAGACCCGGTTATCTGGTCTGCTACAGAAGCTGCACAAAACATGGATGGAGTCAGCACAAAATACATTATAAAAGATGGTGATACTGTTGTTGAAGCTGGATATCAGCAAGCTACTGTATACAATGACATGGCGTGGTTAACTATAGCGCTGCCTGCTGAAATTACTGACATAAAGGTTAAACTATACGACCCCGATATTCCAGGATGGGCAGAACCGGATAACTGGAGTATGATTAAAGCTTCTGAACAGCCTATTTCTGGTTATACGGTTTGGACAGTTCCAGAGGAAGCAATGATTGACAGTGGTGCAACTTACAGATTTGTGATTGCAAATTAAAATGATATAAAAAGGAGACTTTAAAATGGCTCGTATTTTAGGTTCTACGAATAGAGACTCGAATTATGAAGTTCGAGTAAGAAAACCCTTAGATGCAAGGTCTATTGTACAAACATATGCAGATTTAACTACGGAAAGCAATTGGATTGCGTCAAATGGTACCCCCGTAGCTTATAACGGTATGATAGTTGCGGTGTGGCTTGACCCAGATCCTACTTTAAATGGTATTTATTTTTTACATGATAGTACTGTTACAACTTTAAAAGCAGTACCTAAGACTACGGAAGCAGCTAACTGGCATCGACTGGGTGGGGTTGAAAACCTCCCAGGTCTTACAGACCAACTTAAAGCTATTCAAGAAGATTTGGAAACAGTAAAAAATGATGTTGAAGACCTTCAAGACTCAGCGACTGTAGTTAAAGACACTAAATCAGCATTTCCAGAGATTGGGGTGCCTGGAAAAATCTATGTAGCTACAAAAGAAGCCATGACTTATGTTTGGTATAATAACGATTATCTTCCTGTAGGTGATGGCGGAGATAACAGTGAAATCCAGATTATTTCTGGTGGCGGACCTACCGCCTAATTTTTCAAAATTTAAATAGATTTATACTTATCGTATAATACTATGATAATATAAATAAAAATAATTTTTTAGAGAGGTTAAACAAATGGCAGAATTAAAAACAATTATTGTCTTGAGAAATGGCTCTAAAGAGGCATGGGAAGCTGAAAACAGCTATAAGCTCGTTGCAGGTGAAGTTGGTGTGGGTTATATGCCAGTTACCGACAAAGACGGCAACGTGCTTAAGACTGTTCCAATTATTAAAGTTGGTGACGGCGAACATTCTTGGAAAGAACTTCCTCAAGCAGAAGGCGTATTCGAAGATAACATTACGCTTACTACCGATTTTGGTAGACACAAGATTAGTAATGGTTCAGTAAACGCTGGTGGTAAGGGTATGACCACTTCCGAGTGGCTTATCGATGCACTTTCTGAGGTTAAGAAACCTACAGTTACTGCTCCTTCCGCAAGCTTTAAGTCCGTCTACTTTACCCCTAGTTCTGGTGAGGCTGGTACTAAAATCACCGCTGTAAACTATGACGGTCAGTCTAGCAAAGGTTCATATGAATATGGCTCTAATACTAATAGTGCAGCAAATTCCACCACTGGTGTTACTATGACTTGGAGTGTTAAAAATGGAGAAGCGGTAGTTGGAACTTCCGAAGATAAGACTGGTATCGCATACAGTTCTCAAATCACTGATTCCGAGGTAAGCTTAACTCTTTCTGGTACTGTTACTGTTACCGCAGCTGCTGAAGGTACTTATATTCCTTATACTAATATTAAGACTGCTGCACCAGACAAGAGGGTAGCTAGCACTACTATCACATTTGATAAAGCAGCTAAAGTTACGGGTTATAGAAAGCCTTTTTGGGCAGTACTTACAACTCCACTTGATTTAAGTAGCCTTACCTCTGCACAAGTTCGCGGACTTTCCGGTAAAGGTAGCTCTACCAAAGGTCTTCCTGCTACTTTAGATGTTGCAGCTGGTAGTCGTCAAGTTGTATTTTTTGCAAAGCATGGCGCTTATTCTAGTCTTACAGCAAATGATACTAAAGCAAACAATGCTGAAGTATATTTCGATAAAGTTGAGAATGCTGTTGCAGTTGAAGGTGCAAATGAATATACAGCTGTTAACTACGATATGTGGGTAGTTACTTGGGATGGACCAATTGCTTCCGCTAAATCTCTTGTGCTTACTTGGGCTTAATTTAAAGGAGGAAATGACTAATGGCAAATAATATTAATAGAGTTTGGGAATTAATGGGTATTAATGCTGCTAATGGCACTGGTACTTATAAAAATAGAATGGGTCTTGGTAACGCTATTACTCGTGATAATGGTATTCCTCTCGACCTATCATCTTTACATGCTACATATAATGATGCAGTTGTTTATGCGGCAACAAATGCTATTGCATACGTTGATCAAGTAATCGCTGCTGAGGGCATTGTATATATTATTACTGCTGAATCTCAAGGTAAGGTTACTATTGGTAACTATAAAGATAGTATTACCGGTAAAATTATTGAGAGTGATGAAAAAGAATACGACGTATATCTGAAACCTGTTGGAACCATTCCTGGTTTTGACGAAGCTGCGGATGAGTCACTTCCAAGAGTTCACATTGGTGATGATGGTAAACGTACTCTTACCTGGGTACCGATCAGTGCTATTATTAATGACACAAACACTAAGACGGAAGTTGAAGTTGCAGAAGGTGAATCTCGTATTTCAGTTGATGAAGCTTATGACAGCACTACTGATAAATATACTTACAGTATTAGTGTTAATGTTGCAGACCTTGCGGATTCTGAACAAGTTGCAGAAGATATTGCTGCTGCTAAAGAAGATGTAGAAGGACAAATTGCGTCTGCTGTTGAGACCCTTGAGGGTAAAATTAGCGATGAAGAAGCTGCTCGTAATGCTGCTATTGGTAGTGCTTCTGTTCCTGCTGTAGGTACTGAAGGTGAAGATGATTATGTTCCAGCTAAAGCTGCTACAGGTCTCCACGCTGTAATTGAAGCGGCTGATGCTGCTCTTGAAACTAAGATTGCTCAAGCTCTTCAAGATGCTAAAGACTATGCTGATGGTCAAGATGGGGAAATTTCTGAGACTATTGAAGCTCTTGATGGCCGCGTTGAAACCGCAGAAGGTAAAATTGAAGACTTAGAAGATGTTGTTGGTAATGCTGGAAGTGGATTAGTTAAAGAACTAGCTGACCTTGCAACCGCGCTTGCAGATGAAACTGAAAGAGCTGAAGAAGCTGAAGCAAAAATACTTACGGATGCTAAGACTTATACAAACGAAGAAATCGCAGGCCTTACAGTTGCTATTGAACAAAAAGAAGGCGTTGAATACATTATTGTTAAAAATAAAGCTGGTACAGAAGTTGCTTCTGTTAATGCTTCTAAATTCGTTCAAGATAGCTTCCTTAATGACGTAAGTTACGATCCAACGACTCGTAAAGTAAGCTTTACTTGGTCTATGGGTGATGGCTCTACTAAGACTGATGAAATTGAAATCGGTGACCTTGTAGATACTTATACTGCTGGTGAGGGCTTAACCCTTAACGATAATAAATTTGCAGTTAATACTGAAGTTATTGCTACCAAATCTGACATTGAGGATGTTAACGAAGAACTCGCTACCAAGAGAACTGAAGCTCAAGTTGACGATCAAATTGATGCTAAGCTTGTTGCTGTAAACGCTGAAATTGCTAAGAAAGCTGACGCTGAGACTACTAATGCTGCTATTGCGCTTAAGGCTAATGCTGCAGACGTTGCTTCTACTGTTGAGGGAATTAACACTGAGCTTGCTAAGAAAGCTGTTAAGACTGACGTAGAAACTGCTCTTTCTGGTAAAGTGGATAAGGAGTCTTATACAGCTGATAAGCAAACTTTTAATGCTACCTATGCTACTAAAACTGAGCTTAGTGACGCTGTAGAAGACTTTGGCGAAGCGATTGGAACTCTTACTGAAAATGTATATAGTAAGACTGACGCGGATGCAAAATTTGATACTATTACAAACGTTAGTAGCACTTATGCAACTAAAGCAGCGCTTGAAGTAACTGATAAGAACGTTGCAGACAACGCAAAAGCTATTGAAGATTTAGATGATCGTGTTGACAGTGTTATCGCTGATAATATTACCATTACTAGCATTAGTGTAAATGGTACGACTCAAACTATTGATAGTAATAAAAATGTTAACATCAGTGTTCCCGTAATTAGTACTGTTAAAGTTTCCGACCTTAAAGATGGCGGAGAAGTTCTTCAGGATATTGCAGACCTTCAAGAAGCTGTTGAAGGTAATACTGGCGATATTACCACGATTAATAATAGACTTAATGCAGAAGCATCCGGACTTGTTGCTCTTAGCACTCGTTTATCTACTCTTGAAACAGAAGTTAAAATTGAGGGTGAATCTCGTATTGATGCTCTTGAAGGTATTGTTGGTGATACTAACTCTGGTCTCGTCAAAGTCGTTGCGGAACATACTGCTAACATCACTAATCTTGGAGCTAAAGATGCAGAGCTTGCAGGTTTGATTGCGGGTAATACTGCTAAATTTAATGATTATCGTACTATTGCAGACTCCTATAGTAAGTCTGAGGTAGATAATGCTATTGAAGGCGCTGTAGATGCTATTGATTTTACACCTTATGCAGTAAAGACTGAAGTTGCAAAAACTGTTGAAAGTCTTACAGGCGAAATCAATAAAAAGGCTGATAGTGAAGCTACCACTCAAGCACTCAACCTTAAAGCAAATGCTAGCGATGTTTACACTAAAACTGAAGCTGATGCTGAGTTTATGACTCAGGATGAAGTTGACGCTCGCATCAATGCTCTTATTGCTGCAGCTGATCCAGAAGATGGTAAAACAATTGAAAACATCGCTAACTTAGTTAAATATGTAGATGAAAATGCAGGTGAAATTGCAGAACTCATTACTGCTGTAGGGGATAATGCTGATAATATCGCGGCTAATACCGAAGCTATCAACGCAAATGCTGATGCGATTGAAGAACTTCAAGATGCTCTTGAAACTAGTATTGCTGCTACTACTGTTCATAGTTCTACCGAAATTACAGTTGCTAATCGTACTGGAACTAATGAAACTGGCGTTGCATTAGCAATTAAAGAAGTTAATGTTAATAAGCTTGTTCAAACTGAGGGTGAATTCCTTATTCTTAACGGTGGAAATACTTTAGGTACCTGGTAATTAAAAAACTATATGAAAGCCTGGTAAAATTAAATGCTATCAGGCTTTCATATATAATATACATAATATATTTATATAATTTATTAAATAATTTAAATTTTATAAGGAGAATTTGTCTATGGCAGACTTGATCAATAAAACAATGTTAAAGATGCTTCTCCAAGTTCGTAGAGATAATGTATTCACTAGTACTTATAAACTTGAGGCTGGTGAACCCGGATTTGAAATTAGCACTAATACGCTTAAAGTTGGACAGTATAAAAAAGACAAGAATGGAAATCTTACCACTGACCTTATGACCTGGGCAGAACTTCCTATTGCTAATAAGAGTATTATTGATAATTTAATTTCTAACGCGATTAGTACAAATAATGGTAATTATTACACTAGTTCGGAAATTGATGAGCTTAAAAGTGATCTTGAAGCGTTAATTGAAGACGTTGAAGATGATATAGAGGGCCTACGTACAGAGTTAGGTAACCTTACTAACGTAATGAATTTCAGAGGGGCTGTAGAGAACTTCACCGAAATTACTAACCCTATGGAAGGTGACGTAATCACATTTAAATCAGAACTTAAAGTTCAAAACGGGGATACTGTTACTGTTATTGCAAAAGCTGGTTCCGAGTGGGTTTATTGTAAGACTTCATCTGATATCTCTGTTAATGGGGAACCTTCTGCAACATATGAATGGGTTGAAATTGGTACCGCAAGTGCGTCTGATGCTGCAATCGCTGCACTTCAAAGTCGTATTGAGGACGTAAATAGTCACGCAGAATCCTATACTGATATACAACTTAAAGCAGCTGCAAGCAGAATTAAAAATAGTACAGCTAATAGTGATATTATTGTAACCCCTGATACAACTACTGGAGAGGTGACAATAGCTCATAAAACTTATAACACAGGTACCTACACTAAAGTACCCACATCTTCTACTAAATCGGGGGACGTGTATCTCTTTGATTCTATTACTACTACTAACGGTCATATTACCGGGGGTACTATGAAGAGTCTTGCAGCTATTCTTGAAGGTATGACTTTTATTTTTGATGGCGGTACTTGTAACGAAGATTCTTAATCAATTAAAGTAGAAATCGAGAATAGCAAAATTTAAGATAAACAATAAAGGAGATTAGAATATGACTGAAAATTCAGTAACTATTAAAGGTCGTATAATAAATAAACATGATATTGAGGCTAATTGGAATCAAGCTGTTAATTTTTATCCTAGATTAGGTGAAATTATTATTTATGACCCTGATAATGTTTATCCTTATCCTAGATATAAAGTAGGGATTTGGAATGGGGAAGAGAGCAGCAAGACACTTGATAAATTAGTTAAAAACTTACCTTTTACAGCTGGAGAAACTATTGATGTAATTAAATATAATGCAGCTACTCCTGCATACACTGCTTCTTACGATAGCGCTAATGAATGTTTAACATTAACAGCTCTCGAGTCAGTAAAATGTGTTTCTACCCTTAGTACAATTAATTAATATGAAAGGCTATTTCGCAAGATTTAGCCTTTTTCGTTTTTATTAATAATATCGTATAATATAATATATAAAAAGTATATCAATATATAAAGATTGAAAAATTAATATATTTATATGCTAAATTAATTGATCAGATTTGAAAGTGACAATCTGAATGTTTACTTAATTCATCTATTTGAAAAGATAATAGAGTGTTAGGAATTATAGTTTATATATTTTCTTACGCCCAAATTAGGCTTAATAATAGATGAATTAGCTTTAATGTTTTAAAGCTAATTTTTATTTTTATGAATTATTTTAAAGGAGGCAATAATGGTTGAAAATCAAAAAATTAAAAAGATTAAGCTAGGCGAGACTACGTATGATATACAAACAACTGAAAATAATGTTGTTTTAGAATCAGACTTATACGCGTATACTAATGTAGGTAAAATTACCGGCGCGACTAACACCAGTCCTAAAAAAGTAGCCTCAGCTGGAGATACTCTAAAAACAGTATTTACAAATGTGTTTGGTACGCAGACAGATCAAGATCCCTCAATGACGGCTGCAACCTACAGCTTATCGAAGTCTCAAGATACAGTTACAGCTGGAGGTGGAGAATACGGTGCAACAGTTACTGCTACAACAGCTACTGTAACTTTTACACTGTCTACAGCTGGAGGCACCGCACCTTACGGATATAAATATAAAAATGCTCAAAGTGAAGAGCTTACATCTAAAGGAAGTAAATCTTTTTATTATCCAATTAGTAAGCAGTCAAATGGGGATATTAAAATTACATTACCCGCAGGTAAAACCGCGACTGTTATTGAAGGTTATGGCGATCTTGTATCTTCTGAAAAAGCTCCTGGGTCGACTACAGAGAATATTTTATACTGTGACTTTAACAGCGATAAGCAAGTTAAGCTTCAAATTTCTTTAGAAAGTGATACTGTAGAATTAACCGAGCAAATGCGTTATGACAGTATTAGTGCTGTAGTTAAATTTGGTAAAGCTCAAGTGGAGAATCAATTAACTGCTGGCTCCGAAATAACTAGCTTTTTAACTTATTTTGGTAAAGATGCGACTTCTCCTACAGTTACAGCTTATTTATCTAAAGCAAATGCAACAGCATCAAGTAGTGCTTATAAGATTACTGCTGGTTACGTTCCATATACATTTCAGCTTGCAACGGCTACACCATTAAGCTTGCCTACAGCAAATAGAACTCAAAATAAACCTACTTCTATCACAGTTTCTGGAGGAAGTTCCTCTACATACTTGTATATTTTTGTGCCTTCCTCTAAAGCAGATATTAGTGCCATCACATCAAGCGGCTTTGGCGTACCTTTTACAAAAGTAGAGTCTAGTAAGAGCTATGCAGTTAATAATAGTAAATCAACTACTTATAAAGTATTTAAGACAGATAGTGCTGTTATTGCTAATACATTCAGTATAACATAAGAGGAGTAAGTTAATATGGCAAATATTGAAATTTTCGGTACACTTGTCAGAAACGACGGTGGCACCAATAAGGATAAAATCGTACAAGGTGTGCAGGTAGAAGGTGGTTACTTTGTATGTTCAACAAAACCTACTACGGGTACTTGGCAAACGGGTCAGTTATGCTACTGTACAGGTGATTTTAAATTCTATCAGTACAATGGAACGCAGTGGATAGAAAAAGAATTTGGTACCACAGCTGAGGCCACTACTGAGTCACCTGGTCTGATGTCAGCTGAAGATAAAACAAATTTAGATACTCTAACAGAGATGCTTACAGATGGCGAAACAACTGTTGATACCATTCGCGAAGTTTTAGATGTATTTAAAGAATATCCAGAAGAAACAACGATTGTTAATGCTTTAGCGGGTAAGGCATCAGCTACACATACACACACAACTGTACACAAGCCTGAAGGTACGGTAAGTCGGCCTACCTTTACCGGTACAGAAGCAGGTCATACCCACGCATTTAGTGGCAGTGCTTCTCATGACCATTCATTTACAGGAACTGGCACCGTGATTAAAGGTACCTTTACCGGTACTGAACAGACAACATCTGTAACTTATATTCCGGCTGGTACAGTAAGCACGCCTACAATTACAGTAACACCTAACACTACAACAGTTAACCCTATCATAGAGGTAGGTACTCTACCTTTATTAACATACTCAGAAGTAAAATCTTCAAAGATTACTGCTTGGTCACCAGGTTCTGTACCATCTTTAACCTATTCAGCGGTTGAAGCATCAAAAGTTACTGATTGGTCCGCAGGTACTGCTCCGTCACTTACTTTTTCACAGGGCAGTTTACCTAGTGCAACTGTAACTGAGGGTAGTGGAAGTGCTAGTTTAACTGGCAGTGTTCCAACCGGCCCGAATAGAACAGTAACGTTAACACTTAATCATACTCATACTGCTTCCTCTTTTGAATTTAGTAGTGGTACATTACCTACTGCAACATTTAACGAAGGTACTTTGCCTTCATTAACCTATAGCAAGGTTGATGCTGCCAATATTACGGCTTGGGCCGCTGGCTCTGTTCCGTCATTAACCTATGAAGAAGTTGCTGCTGATACTATTACTGAATGGTCAGCTGGCTCGTTACCTACTAAAGGTAGCGATACAATCGTTGTAACAGGTATTAAGAGTGCAGCTTCTAGCCAACCGACTTTCTCTGGCACTGAAGCTACTATTAGTCACAAACATACCCCTAGCGGTACGGTTACAATTTCGACTGGTGCACCTGGTTCTGGTGAAACTGCAAACTATACACCTGCAGGTACTCTTAGTAGTAAGTCTGTTTCTATTAGTGGCACAACTGGCGAAACTAAGATTACCCCTGCCGGTACTGTAAGTCAACCTACATTTACGGGCACTGAAGCTACTTTGACAACTAGCGTACCAAATTCTTAATGGAGGAAACTAAATTATGTCAAATAAATACGCAATAAGCGCATTAAAATTAGATGATACTTATGTAAACACCCTGCCATATAACACTTGCTCAAGTAGTGCTGCTGATACTGCAAAAGTGGTATCAGCAGGTGACTTTTCACTTGAAACTGGCGCAATGGTAGTTGTTAAGTTTACTGTTACAAATTCAGCAGAAAATCCCACTTTAAATGTAAGTGACACTGGTGCACGGGCTATCTATTATAATAGTGAAGCGGTTGCGGCAGACTATTTAAAAGCTAATCATATTTACACTTTTGTATATAACGGAGACCAATGGGAACTAGTTGAAGGAAATGCGAAAGAAAACGTACAGTCTGACTGGAATGAGACTGATACGACTAGTGATGCTTATATCAACAATAAGCCGAATCTTATAAATGGTAGCGGTGCCGGGTCAATTATACAAAAAAATAATTTTACAACTACTGCGGTAGGCAACTATGCTTCAGCTTTTGGTATTGGTGGAAAGGCTGATGGTAATGGCTCATTTAAGACTGGTAATGCTAATGAATCAACCGGCCCCTATTCATTCACAGAAGGTGACAGTTGCAAAGCAACCGCTTGGAACGCCTATGCAGGTGGCTACGGTTCTCAGGCAACAACACAACACTCTTATGCTCGCGGTGAAGGGCTTAGGACAGTTGCATATAATCAACATGTTGTTGGTAAGTTCAATGTTAAAGAGTCTAGCGCTTATGGCAACGTAATGCCTGTTTTTACAGTTGGATATGGTAGTTCAGATAAGGATAGAAACGATGTATTTAACGTATTACGTGATGGTCGTGCTATTGTTCCAAAAACAACAGCTAATCCAACAGACGCAGTTAATGTGGAATATTTAAACAAGTGCCTTAATGAAAAAAAAGATGCGCCAGCTATAGTTGCAATATTCCATATAACTAACAAAAATACACAAATTACGCTTAAAAACCTTCCTAACGTAGCAAAAATTGATTGGGGAGATGGTACTGTAAACAGTATGCTCCTACATACTTATGCAAAAGATGCAGTTGAGCCAGTCGATCAAATATATATTTGTAAAATTTATGGAGTGCCTGTTATTGGCTCAAGCGCGTTCGCTAGGTGTTACTCATTGGAAAGTATTGTAATCCCTGATTCAGTGACGAGTATTGATAATTGGGCGTTTGAATATTGCACCTCGTTGACAAGTGTGGTGATTGGTGGTTCGGTGACTTCGATTGGTTATGCTGTGTTCACTGGTTGCAGTAGTTTGACGGAAGTTGTAATTAGCGAAGGCGTAACGAGTATTGGGGAAAGAATGTTCGAGAATTGCCATTCGTTGACAAGCGTAGTAATCCCTGATTCAGTGACGAGTATTGGAAATTATGCGTTCTCTGGTTGTAGTAAGTTGACGAGTGTGGTAATTTCTGACAGCGTGACGACGATTGGTGAGCATACGTTCAATCTGTGTCGGTCATTGACAAGCGTAGACTTCAAAAATCCTACACCGATTACTTATACTTCAGAACTCCATTGGTTTACAACTACCGCAGCTCTCACCTATATCTACGTTCCTTATGGCTGTTCTGAGGCTTATAAAACAAAATGGACTGCAGATGGGGCGACAGAAGATATTTTAAGTAAAATTGTAGAATCCGACCGTGAAGCTATGATGTCTGATGTAAACAATCTTAAACTTGAGCTTGATTTAAACCTACAAAAGTCTCACGGAGATAGAACTATTTCAACAAAACCTCGTATTAATGACAACGGCGAGGTAAAAGAAGCGCATGCTTATCAGAAAGACTCCATAGCTCTTGCATATAAAGGTCAAGCGGGTATGACTGCAGAAGAATTTGCAGAAAAGTATCCAAGCGGAAAAGATGACTGGGGTCACACATACGAACAATCATTTGGTATTGCCTTTGCAGAGGGCCTTGAAACAAGGGCATTAGGTAGAAATTCACATGCACAGAATAGAGCTACCCAAGCATTAGCAAACGATTCAAGTGCAAGCGGTGTTGAGTCAATTGCAAAGGGTATCAACGGCTCAAATGCTAATGGGTTCCAAACGCAAGCAATTGGGGCGTCATCTTTTACTGCTAACTATCAAACAAAAGCAACGGAACAAGCTGCTTCCGCATTCGGTATGGGTGGTGAAGCTAGTGGTAAAGGCGCTTTTAAAACAGGTGGAGATAGCACAGCTAGTGGCGACTACTCATTTACCGAAGGTGTAAATACTAAAGCAATAGGTAACCATTCACATGCGCAAAATAGAGGTACACAGGCTATAGCTGACGATTCCAGCGCGAGTGGCGTAGAATCAATTGCTAGTGGTATCAATGGCTCTAATGCTACTGGATATAAGACTCAAGCGATCGGAGCATCATCTTTTACTGCCAATGATCAGACTAAAGCAACGGAACACGCTGCTTCTGCATTTGGTATTGGAGGTGAAGCCAGCGGAGAGGCGTCATTTAAGACTGGTAAATATAATATTACAAGTGGAGCAGGCTCATTCTCTACCGGTGAAAGCAATGTATCAAGTAGAGGTAATACATTTACTGAAGGTCAGGAATGTAGAGCCGAAGAATGGAATGCCTACGCAGGTGGTTATAAAACCCATGCTACTACAAGACATTCGTTTGCTCGTGGTGAAGGACTTCGTACAGTCGCTTTAAATCAAACAGTATTTGGTAAGTATAATGTTAATGATTCAAATGAATATAATGGGACTCTTCCTGTGCTTACTGTAGGTTATGGTACTTCTGATACAGATAGAAAGGATGTATTCAATGTATTAAGAGATGGTCGTGCAAAAGTATACGCAGCACCAATAGATGATGATGATGTTGTTCGTAAGGCAGATCTTAGTAATATTGATGCAGAGTTTTTTAATTGGCTATACTATTAAAAAGGAGAATTCTAGAATGAGTAATACAATAAAAGCAAATGACGTTAAATTAGAAGAGCTTAGTTTAGAGGTTCCTGAAGATTTTGAACCGATTGATGAATCTATAAGAGAAGAAAAAGAATTTGGGGGTAAAAGATAATGGCAGATCAATCACACTACACACTAATATACGAGCAAAACGGCGACACTAACACCGTTGATATAACAGGATATACTGGATCTCCCGTTGATATAGTTATTATCAGTAGTTATGGAGGGGCACCTGTAAAGAGTATTAGAAAAGATGCATTCGCTGGGTGTTATACCTTAAAAAGCGTAGAAATTGATGTCCCAATTATAGGTGAGGGCGCGTTTGAGGGTTGCATAAGCTTAACAAGTGTTAAGCTGTCAAATGTAACGTCTATAAGTTATGGAGCGTTCTACGGTTGTTCTAAACTACAAAGCATAGCCTTACCCTCTACTTTAACAAATATAGGTGGTTATGTATTCAAGGGTTGTACTGCATTAGAAAGCATAATAATACCGAACACCGTAAAGTCTATGGGTAGTGGTATATTCTCTGGCTGCACTTCATTAGCAAGTGTAAATATCGACAGAACAACTAAAATAACTTCGATTGGTGATTACGCATTCGCTGGTTGTAGTGCCTTGACCAGCATAACTATCCCCAACAGTGTAACTACGATTGGTAATTCTGCGTTCTCTAATTGCAGTAGTTTGACAGAAATTGTAATTCCTGATAACGTAACTAGTATTTATTATGCTGCGTTCCAAAAATGCACCAGTTTGACCAGCATAACCATCCCTGACAGCGTAACGGGTATTGGTTCTTCTGCGTTCTCTGACTGTCGTCAATTAGAAAGTGTAACAATCCCAAGTGGCGTGACAAGTATAGATTCTGAAGTATTCTTGCGTTGCACGTCATTAAAAAGCATAACAATACCGAACAGTATAAAAAGTATAGGTAGTAGTGCATTTAAGGATTGCGTTTTGCTAGAAGGTATAATAATACCAGATAGTGTAATGAGTATTGGCGATTATGCGTTCGCGAACTGTTCCAGTCTAACAAGTATAATGATACCAGAGAGTGTAGCTAACATTGCCGAAGGTGGGTTTAGCGGTTGTGGGCGCCTAACAAAAATATATCTTGAGTCTTCTACCCCGCCAACATTAGGTATAGATGCTTTTGCTTCTTTACAAGATAACGCAAAACTCTACTGTCCTATACAGTCAGAAAATTCCTATAAAGCAGCCGCCAACTGGAATACTTATGCAAGTAGGATTACAGTAGATGCGATAGCTTCTTATTTTATGATAAATTCTAGGGTAAGTAAGGCATTTTTCATATCAAAAGACAAGCTTAAGTCAATAGTTAGTGAGTCATCAAGTTTTGCGGATTTTAAGAGTAAAATAGGGGAGTTATAATAAAACTTATTTTAGTCCCATTTGAAAAGCAGATAATTTAAGTAATAATAAATTAAAGAACGGTATTTTAAATATATCGTTCTTTTTTATTTTGTGCGTATTGTATATTATAATAGAAAAGCATGTGGAGAACATATAATGGAATGTTGTCCTAAATGTAAAAATAGAACAGACTGAAAAATCTGGTCTCTTTTATTGTATAATATAATAAATGATAGAGGAGACTAAAAAATGAGCTCAGCTTATACTACTTATATTATAACACACGTTGGAAACGTTCTCAAAGCATATTTTTGGTTAAAAGATCATGATATTATTTCAGAAGATCTTGTAACTCAATTAAATCTTCACGATGCTTCTAAGTATACTTCCGCAGAATATGACGCTTACGATAAGTATTTTTATGGAGATAAAACTAAAAAGGTCGAAGAAAATTTCAATGTTGCATGGCTTCATCATATTCATAATAACCCACATCATTGGCAACATTGGGTTTTAGTTAATGACGACGATGGGACCCATGCTTTAGAAATGCCAAGAGAGTATGTAATTGAAATGATTTGCGATTGGTGGGCATTTTCTCATAAGTCTGGTAATTTATATGAAATATTTGATTGGTACAAATCACATAAAAAGAATATGATTTTACATGAGAAAACTAAGAAATTAGTAGAAGAAATATTGGATAAAATCAAACAAGAGTTAGACAAAGACAAAGCTATTTATATATTAGCTTAATTGGAGGTGTATAATAATGGATCGTGAAAAACGAATTAGACAACGAATTAAAGAACACTACGATGAAGCTTGTTCGTTAGGATTTGAAGTAGTTGCTATATTTTTGCAAGGCTCTCAAAACTATAATTGCGACGAATATACAGATGAGTATCAAAGTGATATTGACACGAAGTGTATTATTCTTCCAACTCTAGATGATATTGTTTGTGGTAAATCTCCTTATTCTCATACTCATATTTGCGTGAATGAAGAGCATATCGATATTAAAGATATTCGTGTAATGTTTGAGATGTTTAAGAAACAAAATAGCTCCTATATCGAGCTTTTATTTACTCCTTATTATTATATTAACCCTAAATATAAAGAGCTGTTTATGGAGCTACAGAGGCTCTCAGAAGCAATTTCACGTATGCATCCAAATCAAGCTTTAAGAGCAATGGCTGGAACGAGCATGGAAAAATTTAAAGCGCTTGAACATCCATATCCCGGCACTATGGATAAGATTAATAAATATGGTTACGACCCAAAACAATTACATCATATCTTAAGAATTAATGATTTAATGTCCAGATTTATTACGGACGAAGAGCCCTATGAAAAGATTTTAATTCCAAAACAGCCTGAGTACTTAATGCAGGTTAAAAAAGGTTTATACTCTTTAGAGGACGCTCGTCGAGTTGCTTATGAAACAGACCAAGCAACTAAAAAGTTAAAAGACGAAAACTTAACTGAAATTGAGTATATTGATAAGTTTACCGAAAACGTGCTTGACGAATTAAAGTGTAAATTTATTAAGCAATTCTTAAAAGAATCATTATAAATTAAAAAAGAGATTGAAAAAATTAAAATTTCAGTCTCTTTTATTGTATAATACTGTAAGATATTTTATTGGAGGCACAAAATGTCAAAATTTAACTCACAAGCATTTACCCCAGAAGAAGTTAAACAAGGTTTGCATTTAGATTTAATTAATTATTTATTAGACTATAATAGTAAAGCTAAAGACTATTTTAATGATATTCATATCGACAGTGATGGTTTTTGCGTTATTGTTGAATGGGTACAAGAGAGTTTAACTGATGCCACTACGAGTTTTGAATTTGTAGACTATGATGAAACAATTTTAAAAATCGTTAAATTTCCAGATAATTCTTATGACTATGTTGAAGACCAAGATGAAGCAAATGATAGATTTCAGTTATGGTTGCACGAAAATCCAGGTTGGGAAAAAGATGGTAATGGTGGCTGGTATAATAAAACAGAAAATGATGAAAGAATGAAGGAGTTGTTAGACTAATGAGCTTAGCAGATAAGTATTTTAAAGAAGAAGTAAATAAGCTTTTAACAGAAGGCTTTAATGACAAAGATTTTCCAGTAAGACCTAAGTGGCCAGATGGTACACCTGCTCACACGGTCAAGACTTTTTGTGCAGTAAGACGCTATGACCTTTCTAAAGAATTCCCTATTCTTACTCTTAGAACTCAAGCTTTTAAAGGTGTAGTAAGAGAGCTTCTTTGGATGTGGCAAAAGAAATCTAATGTAGTAAATGAACTTGGCAAGAGCGCCTCTATTTGGAGAGCTTGGGAAGGTGAGGATGGAACTATTGGTAAGACTTATGGCTATCAGCTTGGCAAAGTATCTGATTATGGTTATGGTAAGTTTGACCAGGTAGACAATCTTATTTATCTTCTTAAGAACAAGCCTATGGACCGTAGAATGATTACTACTATGTGGTGTCCACAAGATCTTAATGAAATGAATCTTCCACCTTGCGTATATGAAACTATTTGGGATGTAACGGACGGTAAGCTTAACTGTACTGTAATTCAGCGTTCTGGTGACCTGCTCGCTGCTGCGGCAAGCGGCGGATGGGATACGATTCAATATGCTGTTTTAGTACATATGCTTGCACAGGTTTGTGGCTATCAACTAGGTGAGCTTGTACATATTGTAAATAACTTGCATATTTATGACCGCCATATGGACCTTGTAAAAGAAGTTATTGAAAACCCCGAATATCCAGGTCCTCAACTCAAGCTTAATCCAGAAGTAAAAGATTTCTATGACTTTACCGAAGATGATTTCGAGCTTGTTGGGTATCAATCTACAAAACTTAATAGCAAGTTTGAAGTTGCTGAATAAAATTTTTAAAAAGAAGGACATATTTTAATGTCTTTCTTTTATTTTATAGTTATTTCTATTGTATAATATAATATAATATAAAAATTATATTTTAGAGAGGATGATACTTATGAAACTTAGCCCAATTATCAATTCATTACTTGAAACTGACCTCTACAAATTTTCTATGGGACAGGCAATTTACCACCAATTTCCCAGTTATATGACTACTTGGACTTTTAAGTGTAGAAACAAAGACGTTTTCTTTACGCCTGAAATGGTAGAAGAGATCAAAGAGCAGCTTAGGGCTTATTGCAAACTTCGTTTTACCGAAGACGAGCTTACTTATCTTGGAAATATTAAGTGGTTTAAGGCTTCTTATATTAATTTCCTTAGATTGTGGCAGCCGAGATTTGAAGACTTCACTATCACTACAGACGCTGATTGCGGTCTTGCTATTGAGACTGACGGATCTTGGTTGAATACTTCTATGTATGAGATTCCTACTCTTGCAATAGTAAATGAAGTATATTTTAGAATGAACTACAGTTACGATGGTAGATTGAAGAGTTTTAAGGAAAGACTCGAAGATAAAGTAGCAAAGATTGATAAGGAATACTTCCTTGGCACATACAGTGAATTTGGTCTTAGAAGACGTTTATCTGGTGAAGCTCAGGAGCTTGCAGTTCAGAAGCTTGCTGCTACATCCTCTGAAACATCTAAGTTTATTGGTACTTCTAACGTATATCTTGCTAAGAAATATAATTTAACTCCGGTTGGCACTATGGCTCATGAGTGGATTATGTGTACTGGTCAAGGTAATCTTAAACATAATCCAGCATATTCTAATTGGTATGCGCTTGATGCGTGGGTTAAGGAATACGGTATCTTGAATGGTATTGCGCTTACCGACACTATTACTACGAAGTGCTTTGCACGAGACTTCCAGTTGACTTATGCAACACTCTTTAGTGGCGTAAGACATGACTCTGGTGATCCTTATGCTTGGGGCGATTTTATGATTGACCATTATAAGTCTTTTGGTATTGACCCTGTTGGTAAGACGCTTCTTTTCAGTGATAGTCTTAATTTCGAAAAAGCAACTGCTCTCAATAAATATTTTGCTGGTAGAGCAAAGCCTGCATTTGGTATCGGTACTTACATTTCTAATGATACTGATATGCCTGCGCTTAATATCGTAATGAAAACTACGAAGTGCAACGGTACTGACGTAGCCAAGATTTCTGACGTAGAAGGTAAGGGCATGTGCAAGAACCAAGACTACGTAGATTATCTTAAGAGAACGATCAATTGGAGAATGGAACACTAATGAAGCTTTATAATTTAGGAATGGTTATCGGCCGATTCCAGGTACTTCATAAAGGCCACGTGTCAATGATTAGGCATGCTCTTGAGTTTTGTGAGCAAGTAGTTGTGTATATTGGTTCGAGCCAAGAAATGCGCACAAATACTAACCCATTCAGCTACAAAGAAAGAGTTGAAATGTTTAAAGAGGTATTTGCAATAGAGTTCGCGTGCAAAAAGTTGATAGTTCGTCCGCTTCCTGATATTAGAGTTGGCAACAACGACTCTTGGGGCGAGTATGTTTTAAATACTTTTAAAAAAGAGTTCCACAGACTTCCTGATTTATATGTGTCTGGTTGTGAGAAAGAACGTTCTTCTTGGTTTACTAATGAAATGGCACCAAATACAGATGAACTTAGAATGACTAGAAAGAACATTAATGTTTCAGGTACTTGGTGTAGACAAGTACTTCTTGCAAATGATTATAGACAATGGTGTCAAATGGTTCCATATGAATTATTTGATAAATATGAAGAATATAAAAATATATTAAAAGAGGTATATAATGGATAAGTTACTTATTATTGTTGATATGCAGAATGATTTTATTGACGGGGCACTTGCAAACCCAGCCGCGCAAGCTATTGTTCCTGGAATTGCGGAATTTGCAAAAAATTGGACAGGCGCTATTGGAGTAACTCTTGACACACATCAAGAGAGTTATTTTACTACGCAAGAAGGCAAAAATCTTCCCGTCGCACACTGTATCATCAATACAAATGGTCATAAACTTAATATGCAAATTGCAGAAGTTATTAACAATAAAATTAGTTATACAGTAATGAAACCTGCTTTTGGTTTTGCAAACTGGGGTCAATATGGTCTTGATTTGCATTTTGACGAAGTTGTAGTTGTAGGTACTTGTACGGACATTTGTGTAATTAGCAATGTACTTGCTATCAAAGCGGCTTTTCCTGAGCTTAAGGTTTCTGTAATTGAAAAGCTTTGCGCAGGGCTTTCGCCAGAAAAACATGCGGCTGCTATTGAAGTTATGAAGAGTTGTCAGGTAAATGTAATCTAAAGAGGTAAGTTATGTCTGAAAAGTTAGATAAAATTATTCAGTGGATGGAAGACTTTAAAGCTAAAAATAACGTTAAAGGTGTTGTTTTAGGCTTATCCGGTGGTAAAGATTCTACTGTTGTTGCCATGCTTGCCAAGAAAGTTTTTGGTGGTAATGTATTAGCCATTTCTATGCCAAATGGCACACAGTCAGATATTACGGACGTGCAGGCTATTATTACTTCTTTGGAGTTAAACGCAATTACCGTAAATATTAAAAATACCTTTGATCAGCTTATTTATGATACCCATATGGATATTTCTGATAAAGCAAAAACAAATATTGCGCCTAGAATTAGAATGACCATTCTTTATAGTATTGCACAATCCTACGGCTATTTAGTTATCGGTACTGGTAACAAATCTGAGGCTATGATTGGCTGGACTACTAAATTCGGTGATTCTGCTTGTGATTTCAACCCAATCGGTCATCTTACCTGCAGAGAAGTCATTGAAATCGGCAAAGAGCTTGCTGCAGAATTTGGTTTAGATGAAGGCTTTATTGTAAAGAAACCTGCTGACGGACTTACTAGTAAAACAGACGAAGATAATTTCGGGTTTACTTATGATGAACTTGATAATTATTTATTGTATAATATAGAGGGACCTAATATTGAAAAGATTAAAAATATGATTAAATGGGCAGAGCATAAGAGAAAAATGCCGCCTAAGGTTGAGGGATATGAGAACTTTAATTAAACATCTTAAAACTGTGCATAAGCACAGAAAATACGTAAGAAAAGCTTGTTTTAAAATGGGACTTGTATGGCAAGGCTTTACTCACGATCTAAGTAAATATTCTTTAACAGAACTCAGTATCTGTAAATATTATTCAGGTAAAGGTAGCCCACATCAAGTGGCCAGAGAAGAACTTGGTTATTCACCCAGCTGGATTCATCATTATCATATAAATAAGCACCATTTTCAGTTTTGGTGGGATGAAGATGAAGATGGCAAAATTATCCCTATGAAAATGCCTTATAAATATCTAATTGAAAGCTTTTGTGATATGCTTGGAGCGAGTAAAGCTTACAACCACGAAAATTGGAAGCCACAAATGCTTCTCGATTATTGGGAAACTAGATGTGTTGGAAAAAGAATAATGCATGCTAGGTCTACTAGCTTACTAGACTATCTAATTAGACAACTAGTCCTTGACGGTGAGGAAAATTTTTACGAGTGGTATAAGGGGATTAAAAAATATCTAAAAGCAGAATATGAATCTGATCGACAAGGATTTATATGTATAGGATAAATTTAGGAGTAAATTATGTTACAAGAACAAATTAATTTAAAATGGAAAGAACTTTTTAAAGCACGCGATGCAGTAGGTAAATCTGCTTTCGAATGTGTTAAATCAAAAATTTTAGTTGCTGAAAAATCTGGTAATTATGAGCTTCCTTTGACTGATAGTATTGTAGAAGGTATTATTGTAAAAGAAGTTAAAGAACTTCAAGAAACTAAAACTTATTACAAACCAGAAGATCAACAGTATAAAGATCTTGATTATAAGATTTCTTTGTTGAATGAATACCTGCCTAAGCAAATGTCTGTTGAAGAGGTTAAGGCGGTTATTGCCAAATTGTATGTTCAGGAACAAAATAAAGGCAAACTTATTGGTCTTACTGTGAAAGAAATTGGTTCTAAATTCGATAAGTCTAAAATCGCGGGCCTAGTTAACGAAGTTATTGGAGGGTAAGTATGGAATGCGGCTACTCTAGTATCTTAACAAAAAATGCTTTAGCATATAACCTAGCGTATCACCTTAAAGAATGTGACAATATGGAAGATATTCACAAAACAGTTATAAGTATTTTAAATACTTTTGAATATAAAGAATCTAGTCCAGATAATGACTAATGGAGTCCGTATGAATGATCAAAAAAATAGTTTAGACAAGGTAGTTTGTGGAAGTATAGATACTAAACACGTAATTCAGTGTATGCTATGTGATAATATGTTAGAATTAAGTCTTAATGAGAGTGTACCTTTTCCATACGTTTGTAAAAGTTGTAAAGACGCAATAGGTTATGCAAAATACCTACAAACACATTTAGAATTTAAATAAAAATTAGGCAGATTATTAAATTAGTCTGCCTAATATCGTATAATATTGTAGAATATACTGGAGAAAACATTATGAAACGACCTACTATTGATGAATATTACCTTGAGATTGCAAAGTCTGTTGCACTTAGGTCTACTTGTATTAGAAAACATTATGGAGCCGTTATCGTTAAAAACGGTGAGATTATTAGCACAGGTTATAATAATCCGCCTAGAGGTGAACCTCATTGCTTTACGTGCACAAAATGTAAACACGGTAAAGATGCTTCAACTTATATAGATTGTCCAGCAGTACACGCAGAAATGAATGCAATTATTTCCGCAAGCAGAAATGAAATGTTGGGAGCCGACCTTTATTTAGCAGGATTTGACGTTCAAAAGGCTGAGCCTGAAGAGTGTGAAGCTTGGCCATGTGAGATTTGTCTAAGACTTATAAAAAACGCTGGAATTAACACAGTAATAAACAGCAAAGGTATTATTTATAAAAGGTCTGAAAATAGTAATTTATTATTACAGCTGATTAATAAGGGAGATTGAATAATGATTGTTGGAATTGTCTGCGTAGATGAGAACTGGGGAATTGGCAAAAAGAATGACCTTCTATTTCATCTTAAAAAAGATATGGAATTTTTTAAACATGAAACTTGCGGAAAAGTAGTTTTCTGTGGTTATAATACACTTTTATCGTTTCCAGGAAGTAAACCACTTAAAGGACGTTCGACTATTTGTCTTTGCCCTGAAGAAATTGAAAGAGACGATTGCTATTGCGTGCACAACTTCGAAGACGCAGTTAAACTTGTAAAAGAAATCGCAAAAACTCAAAATGTTTATGTGATTGGAGGCGCGATGTTGTACCAATCCATGACTCAGTATATGGATGAAGTATTTGTAAATAAAGTATGTGCAGATGGACAAGCTGAAGTTTTCTTCCCTAATTTGGATGAGAACCCAGACTTTAAAGTTTATTATGCTGATGAAGTTATACAAGATGGTGACTATGAAACACAGCTTGTTGTTTATACTAGAAAGGAGTAATTTATGACCACTAATTTTATAACTATGGAAGAGTTGGAAACTGCTATAAATGCTATATTTAAGTATTTAGAAACAACTGACACGAAAGATTTAATTAAAGCACAAGATACTATTAAGTTAACAAAGGAAATAGACTATTCTATTCGCACTTACAATGAGTATGATAGAATTACTGAAGCTGCGAAAAAAGATACTCTATTAGAAACCGAGATAATAGAGTCTGACCATAATGTTATAAGAATGGCAATTATGCTGCTAAATAGTTTTGGAGAGCAGTACCTAAATAATAGTGAAATTACTATAGAAGATGATGACCGTTTTGTGGGCGGCACCAGTCACACTAATACATATATTCTACATTTAAAAGATCCTGAAACACACGATAAAATTTTTAAAGGCAATC
>JAEIGA010001536.1_pt1 | contig 36052 bp, 43 predicted proteins | sample 9270691 | NCBI WGS metagenome assembly JAEIGA01 (sample SAMN17057246, study PRJNA624740) | gut metagenome | biome: biome; isolation source: fecal sample | host: Bos grunniens | place: China: Xizang | collected 2019
GGTGATGTGAAATGAAAGAATATAATGTAGATATAAGTAGATTATTTGCACATATGAGTTCTATAATGGCTGATAGTGTTACTGAAAAAGATGAGGATTTGTTATATGATTATATTACAAGATTAAAACCTATTCAGTATCAGTCTTTTGTTAGAAATGTATATAAACTTATAGATAGAAAAACAAAAGGTAATAAGAGAGCAAAAATAACTCACAATGCAATAAGATTGGCATTGAGAATAGAGGAAGTAGATAATACTCGTGTGTTTCCATTTATTGAGAAAATAGCAACAAAAGGTTGGGATACGAAAGGTGGGACATATAGCTTTTCTATGCCTATTCTAATATCTAATGGTAAGGATATAGATGAATATATTGATAATGAAATATATAGTTTTGGTCCTATTGATAAGTTGATTAGCAAGAAGAATAAATTAGATATTTATGGACTAAAAGGTGATTTAATTATTGATTATAAATAATTTTTAGAAAGGGTGTTTTGTATGGAGCATAATTACATAGTTATAACTATGGAATCTAAAAAACCTATAACAAATATAGAAAGAAAAAGGTATTTAGATTCATTAATGGGTAGTATGGCATTACAAACAAGAGGTACTATAACAAAATTTAATAATGCAATGGGGTATAAACCTGTTATAGATGATATGTATACACAACATCCTATTCTTGTTCCTGCTAAGGTTGAAAGTCCAAAGGAATATGAATCTCCAGAAGATTTATTCTATCATAATATGTATGTGGATTTTAGTAAAAAAGGTATTGTAAAATTTATTATACCTAATAAAAGTGTAAGTCATCCAAATAAAAAGTTTGCTTATTCAACAAGAAATTTGACATTGCCATTTAAGAATTTTTTACAGAAGATTTATCCTGAAACAATAATTCGTAGTGAATCAAAGGAAAAGGTAAGGATAAATACAAAAGATTGGGTACTAGGGTTTATGCTAAAGAATCTTAATTTGAATGATGATTTATATACTGTAGAATGTTCTCTTGGTAGATTTTTAACAGATAAAGAAGTATTTGAAATAGAGAGGGAATTAAATTTGTGTACTTCTTATAAGTGTGGTATAAATCAGTATGAATGTGAAACTTGTAGGGGTTATAACCCTGAAAAACCTATTCACGTAGAAATTGTATATTATTAAATAAAATGTGAGACTTGTTCTCACATTTTTTATTTTTACTTGTTGACATAAAGTAATAAATGTGATATAATTTTTAATGGGTAATAAGGGGTGAATAAAATGTTAGATAAGAAGAAATTAAATGATAATTGGAATAAAAAGACATTTGAAACAGAAGAAGAAAATTTTAAAGATTTTCAGTCAGAATATAGTGTTTTTGCTAGTGTTCTTGAAGAAATGTTATGGGAAGATGGGAAAGATGTTAAGGATATTTCTTTTAGATATGTTGATTCATTTGAAACAGGTAAATGTATAGAAGTTCATTGTGTAGAAAGGACAACAAATGAATATATGAAATTATATGTAGATTATGAGAAGTTTATAGGTAATTTGCAGTATGTGGAGGATTAATTAGTTATGGTTATTTTTATGTTTTTGTGTGTGTTGTTAAATATGTTTTCTTTATTTATGTATGTAAGTAAAACAGATATAAATTCTATTTTGAATTTTTCTGAAAATCCTATTACAATAGTAACAATAATTGCTTTAAGTTGTCTTATGTTTGTGTTTATGGGGAGTAAACGTGGTTTTCATCAAGTTAGTTTATATGAAGATTTTAGGTATATAAAAAAATTATATAATAAAGCAATAGATAAAAAAATTCCAGTAGATTCAATACTTAATAGAGAAATATATGTAAACTATACATTTAGTTTAGTGGCACTTATTATAGATTCTCTTTTATTTCCTATTTTTTATTTAGTTTGTTTAAGTATTATATTGTTAGATAGTCTTGTATATGCAAATTTATTTATTGTTATAGGTACTATAATGTTAATATCAAAAATAGTTAGATTATTTATAGATAGAAAATTGGTAAAGTGGTTTGATGAAAGTATGAAGTGGCGTAAATTAGTAGCCTCACAAGTAGAAGATTAACAGTAAATACTGTTGATATAAATAGTTCAGGATAAAAGACAACATTTTAGGAGGAATTTTAGTATGTGTAAAGAGTTAAAGCCTATTGATTTAGGTATTGCAGGAGATGGTTTTATATTACATAATGCACCTATTCCTGTATTAGTTGAAGTGGCTATTGCAAATGGAGAAGGTATTTTATCAGATAAAGGTGCTTTGTGTGTTTCAACAGGAAAATATACAGGTAGAAGTCCTGATGATAAGTTTATTGTAGATACTCCAGCAGTTCATGATAAAATAAATTGGGGTAAAATAAATGTACCTATTTCTGTTGAAAAGTTTAATAATATAAAGTCAAAAATGTTGGCTTATTTACAGAATAGAGAATTGTATGTATTTGATGGTTTAGCAGGTCAGAATAGAATGTATACAAAGAAGTTTAGAATAGTAAATGAATTGGCTTCACAAAATTTATTTATTCATCAGTTATTAGTTAGACCAAATGAATCTGAATTGGAAGATTATAAGCCTGATTATGTTATTTATGCAGCACCAGGGTTTAAGTGTATTCCAGAAGTGGATGGTGTAAATAGTGAGGCTGCTATAATTATAAATTATGAGACAAAAGAAGTTTTAATTGCAGGAAGTCAGTATGCAGGAGAAATTAAAAAGAGTGTATTTTCAGTTATGAACTATGAATTACCTTTTGATAATGTATTACCTATGCATTGCTCTGCAAACATAGATAAAGAGGGTAATACTGCTGTGTTCTTTGGATTGTCAGGTACAGGTAAGACAACCTTATCAGCAGACTCAAATAGATTTTTAATTGGTGATGATGAACATGGATGGTCACCTGATGGTATTTTTAATATTGAGGGTGGTTGCTATGCTAAATGTATAGGTTTGAAAGAAGAAAATGAACCTGAAATTTATAATGCTATAAAGTTTGGTACACTTCTTGAGAATGTAGTTTTGGATGAAAATAGTGTACCTAATTATGAAGATGGTAGTTTAACAGAGAATACAAGAGCAGGTTATCCTATTGAGTATATTCCAAATGCTCAACTATCAGGTTTAGGTAAAGTACCTAATACTATTATTTTCTTAACTGCTGATGCTTTTGGTGTTTTACCCCCTATTTCTAAGCTAGATAAAGATGCTGCAATGTATCATTTTGTATCAGGTTATACAAGTAAGTTAGCAGGTACAGAAAGAGGTATTACTGAACCTGTAACAACATTCTCTACATTGTTTGGTGCCCCATTTTTCCCATTGGATGCATCTGTTTATGCAGAGATGTTAGGTGAAAAGTTAGAAAAGACAGGTGCTAATGTATTTTTAGTAAATACAGGATGGTGCGGTGGTGCAGCAGGTACAGTACCTCGTATGAAATTAAAATATACAAGAAAAATGGTATCTGAAGCATTATCAGGAAATTTAAATAATGTTGAGTATGTTAAAGACCCAATATTTAATGTAGATATACCTAAAACTTGTGATGGTGTACCAAGTGAAATTTTAAATCCAAAAGATGTTTGGGAAGATAAAGAGGCTTATGAAAAGTCAGCAAAGGCATTAGCAAGTAAGTTTGTTGAGAATTTTACAAAGAAATATCCTAATATGCCTAAAAATATAGTAGATGCTGGACCAAAGGCTGAATAATTAGTTTAAGAAAAAGTCAATGGTGTTGAATCTAAATTTAACATCATTGGCTTTATTTTTGTGTAAGTAGGTGAAAATTTTGAATAGAGATTTTAATGAATTTTTAAGTAAATTAGATGAAGAACAATTAAAAAAGTTTCCTGAAGGTTATGTAGATTTTTGTAAATCTTTAATGAATAATATTGAAAATAATCCTAATGTTTTTTATACAGCTACAGACCATATTGGTTTGAGGTTTGAAAAGTATGGGGAATTGTTAAATATAGAAATTACTGATGTAGAAACATTAGATATTTTGGAAATAACATATAATAGGGTAAGTTCAATAAATTCTGTTTATAAAATTAATAATTTTACTATTGAAAAATTAAATGATATAATTAAAAGATTTTTAAGATAGTTTGGGGATGATTTTAAGTGTTAAATAAATTAAGGGGTCGTAGTTGGAAATGGTGGATAGGTGTAATATTATTTATTACATTAGTATTTTCTATTTTCTATTCTGTTTTTAAAATATTAACAACACCTGAGGTTATTGTAAATCCTGAAGTAGGACAACATTTAAGAAGTGATTATGTTTTAATGCTAATTCAATGTTTTTTAGGATTAGCAATGATGACCTTACCCTCTATTTTACAGAAACATTTGTCTTTTGAGTTACCAAATTCTATGTGTATAATATATTTTGTATTTTTATATTGTGCTATTTATTTAGGGGATGTTAGGAATTTTTATTATATTATACCTCATTGGGATACAATTTTACATGGTTTTAGTGGGGTTATGTTAGGTGCTTTTGGTTTTTCATTGGTAAAGATTTTAAATGATTCTGATAAAATTCACGTAGTATTAAGTCCAGCATTTATTTGTTTATTTGCATTTTGTTTTGCATTAGCAGGTGGTGCTGTATGGGAAATATATGAATTTACAGCAGATAGTTTATTAGGGTTAAATATGCAAACACATAGATTAGAGGATGGTACATCATTAGTTGGTATATTGGCGTTACAAGATACTATGTATGATTTAATAATAGATAGTGTAGGTGCTTTAATAACAGTTGTATGTGGTTATATAAGTATGAGGGGTAAGGAATTTTATAGAAAGATAAAGGATAAAAGTGTTGAGTAAATTCAACACTTTTTTATTGCTTAAATATTGACAAAAAGTAATAAGTATGGTATAATAAAATAAATTGATTATAATGGAGTTGTTATAACTATGGAATATTTAATAAAAGATACAAAATTTATAAATGGGTTAAACTTAATGTTAATTACTATTGATGGAAATGGTGATGGTTTAAGAAATAATATTATACTTAGAGACGAAAATGGAAATGAGTATTTTATAAAATCTATAGCAATGACTTGTGGTAATATGAATGAAACTACTTTGACAGTAAGTTTAATTTTACAAAAAGGTGAAATAGGTAAAAAATTATATTTAAAAGTTATACTTTAAGGAGTAATAAAATGAAGGAAATAAAAAAGGATTTTACAGTAGAAGAATTTATAAGTGAAACAGGAAGAATATTGTATAAATCAAAAGATTGGGGTTTAACAGATGAGGAATATGATGCTATAAAGCCAGTTATAGGTTTTTTGAATGGTGCTTGGCGTCAGAAAGAACAATGTTTCATATTTGGTTATAATCCTAATGATATGTTAAAAGATATGCTTGATATGTGGCATAATGGTAATTTTGATAGAGGTGATACAGAGTATAAAGATTGGTCTGGTAAAGTACCTCTTGCATTGTTACCTTTTAAGTATAGAGAATGGCAAGAAACTTTACACTTCTTTCCAACACCAGATTTTCTTGCAAAGCAAGTTATTGGTTTGTGCAATATTACAAGTGAAGATATTGTAATGGAACCCTCTGCGGGTCAAGGTAATTTGTTAAGACATATACCTAAATGTAAAGAAATTATTGCTATTGAAATGGACCAACATAACTGTAAAGTATTAAAAGAAAAAGGTTATAATCCTATATGTGGAAAATTTGAAGATGTTGTAGAGTCTAAAACAGATTTAAGACCAACAAAGGTTGTAATGAATCCACCTTTCTTTAAGGGGTTGGATATGAAACATATTATGATGGCTTATAATTTACTTGAAAAAGGTGGAACATTAGCTGCTATAATGTCTGAAAATAATTTGTATTATGATACAGATTTAGCAAAAGAATTTTGGCAGTTTTTAAAAGATACAAATGCTGATATTGTAGAAGTACCTTTTGGTGAATTTGTAAGTAGTGGTACTATGGTTTATACTGTTGTAGTAAAGATAGTTAAGTGAGGTAAGTAATATGAAATATAATTTGAAAGAAGTTCAAATAGAAAATAAAGTTGCTTATTATTATGATGTTGCTGAATATATTAAACATATAGTAGGGGAAGGCATTATAAAAGAGGCTTGGTGTTATATAGATAGTATGTCTAAAAAGGCTTATGATAGACCAAAAGCAAAAGAAAGAAAATTAGATGATATTATTTGTTGCTGTAAAATTATAGATAAAAAAGTAGAAGAAACAGGTTTTTTTACATTTAGTGTTTATGAGAGGCTTGAAATAGAGTTAGTAAATGGAAATAAATTTTGTATTGATATGAAAACATTTAGTGGAATGTCTGAGTATGGTTATGTAAATTTGAAAAAAGGTAAGAAAAATAGTTATGAATTATATAATGGGGAAAATTGATTATGTCTGATAGTAATTTAATTATAGAAGATTATGAAGAAAATACAATATATTATTGTGATGTTACGAAACAAGCAATAAAGGTTTTTGGTGAGGGTATTGTAAAGGAAGCAAAGTTGTATATTGCTTCCACAGATTTAAAAAGAACAAGAAGAAAAAAAGAAGAAATTTTAAAGTATATAGATGAAGTTTGTAAAGATATTTGTGAGAATTATGAATGTAATGATTTAAGTGAACTTTGCAGTAGTAAAGACCAATATATAGAGATAACTTTAACAAATAATAATATACTTATTTTTGAATCATTAGATAATGGTGATGCAGTAATAAGTAATATAGGTCATATAGAAATTTAGTTTTAAGGAGAATAGTTATGAGAAAGATGTATTGTAAAAAGTGTGATGAATACACACCACATAAATATTGTGGTCATGAGAATGATTTTGATGAAGATGGTCCTTTGATGCGTGCTTTTGCAGCAGTTGTAACAGTAGGATTGACAGAGGTTTTTGCGAATAAAACTTTGTTTTATAAATGTAAATGTTGTGGACATGTGACTTCAGAAGATATTTAAGGAGATGTTTATTATGCCTAAATTAGAGAATGGTCAAAAAGTTTTTGTATTTGTTGATTTTGAAGATGGTAAAAATTATACAAAAATAAGACAGGATAGGGTTTTAGAATTGTATAAAGATGACAATGGTATAGATATGATAGAGTTTATGTATCTACCTTGTGATTTGCCTTTAAGTGAATTAGATAAAACTATTTTTACTGATGAGGTGAAAGCAAAAAAAGTCTTTGAAGAACAGAAGATAATAGTTCCAAAGGTAACACCTAAAAAATATAAAGCATACTTAAGTGTTACACCAAGTTTTGGTTTAGGTATTATAGATATAGAATATGGTATTGATGATTATTGTATTAATGAATTGATAGTAGGAAAAAAAGTAACAAAAGGTCGTAATAAAATTTATTATGATAATGATGGTCGTGCTTATATAAAGAGATATAATGTTAAATATTTTATTGATGAATTTATCAGAACATATATTTGAGGTGTAATATGAAGCATATTGTATTATCAGTAAATGATATTCTAAAAACTTTATTTTCAGTAAGTGGGTTTAAGAAAATAGAAGTAAGTTTTATTTATCTGTTTTACAGTTATTTAAGAAGAAGAATAGAAGAAGATAGAAAATTATATGTATTTTCTTCTGAGTTTGAAGATATTAAAAGATTTGTAGATGATAATTCTGAAGTTTATGATTTAATAAATGATGAATTGATTGTTGCAAAGGGAATAGTAGAAAAGTCATTAGATAATAAATGGCTTGTAGAAGTGTGTAGAGAGTTTTTATTTCATTATTTTCAAGCAGATTAAATTTGTAGAGGTGTAAAAAATGTTTAAGAGAAATAAAGATAAGATTTTAAGACTTTGGGTTGATGATGTAAGACCAGCACCAGAGGGCTATTTTTGGGTAAAAAGTGTATATGAGGCTACTATTGCTATTGAAGAAGCAGAATTTCAGAAGTTTAAGATAGAATTAATTGATACAGACCACGATGCAGGGGATTATGCTGATAAGGGTGGAGATTATATTAGACTTCTTGATTGGTTGGAGAATACAGGAAGAAGTTATCCTATTAGAATCCATAGTATGAACCCTGTTGGAGTAGAGAACATGCGTAGAATTATTCAGAAAAATGGTTGGACTGAAATAAGATAATAATTGTTAAGGAGGCAGTTATAATGCAGATTTTAAGGAATATGAATAGACCAGAAAAAGGTTTTGAAAATTGGGAAGAAATATCAGAGCATGATATAACTTTGAGTTTGGCTACTTATACTCATATAGGTATAGTTGCTGCTATGTTACCAGAGGTAAGACAGATAGTAAATCAACTTAATCATTATAGAGAATATAAGGTGGATGGTTTTCATTTTTATACAGGTAGTATAACTTCAAAGGTAGATAATGAGTATAAAAAGATTGTATCTATTGTAATAGGTATTTCAGGACCAGGAAAAGTAAATGCCGCATTATGTACTGATAAATTAATAGAATTATTTGATGTAGATTGTGTTATAAATGTAGGTGTAGTAGGTGCAGTAGCAAAAGATTTAGATGTTTATGATATGGTTGTAAGTGATAAAGTAGTTCAAGCTGATATTGATACTACTGCTGTAGGTGATGAAGCAGGATTGGTCTCTCGTTTAAATAAAGTATATTTTGAGGGTAATTCTATATTAGTTGATATTATTTATGATACTTGTGTTAATTTACCTGTGACTGAAAATATAGAACAGAAAGTTCAAGCAGAATTACAAGCAGATAAAGAATATTTTGAAAGTATTTATAAGGATTTAGGTGAGCCTGTTCAAGAAGGAATGATAACAGATTCTTTGTGTAAATCTTATACAGAAGTAGAATTAAATTATAAATGTCCTAATAAGTATGTTAAAGGTTTGGTTTCTACAACTGATAGTTTTATTGCAACAGATGAACAGAAAAATAATATACTTAAATATTTTCCACAAACACAAGTTTGTGATATGGAATTAGGTGCTGTTGCGCAGACTTGTTACATAAAGAATAGGCCTTTTGTTTCAGTTAAATTGATTTCTGATAATGCTGATAATACTGCTACAGAAACATATCCAGAGGTATTAAAGACAGCATCAAGTGTATTTTTATTATTAATGGAGAGAAGTTTATATAGAATTTATGAACTTAGAGAAGAAATATTAAAAAGTAATTTAGCATAAACATATTTTTTATTAACATATTTTTGAGCATAGAATTTTAATTTTTTATAAAGATTAAAATATTGAGGTGTTAAAAATGTCAGATTTTAGAATAACTAAAAAAGTTTTAATGGAGGAAGTTGAAAATTTTAATACAACTTTTAATGTAGAGCCTAAATTAAAATTATTTAATTCAGAGGGTTCTTGTTATTCATTATTTCAAGGGAAATCATTATTATTTGAGGGTAATGCATCAGAAACACATATTTTTTTAGGTGGCTTCCATAAAGGTTTTCAAAAGTGTATGGTAAATGGTAATATGCTTGTGGAAAAGTGTAAGGAAACAGCATTAAATGAAAAAAGTGCAATGGATTATTTCGAAGATTTATATAATTATGGTAATCGTCATCTTTATGTAGAAGTAAAGAGAGCATATACAGAGGACACTATAGCAGGTCCCTTAAAATATGCTTTTCAAATAGAAAGTTATGCAAATGATAGTCTTTGTGATAGGTATGGTTTTATTCGTTATAATTGTATAGTATATGCACAAAAAAAGAACTCAATCAGACAAGATTATTCTATAACTATACCAACAGGTACAGGGTTTGTAATTGATAAGGATTTGACTGTATTACAAGCAGTTAGAAGATTAATAAAATCAGTAGATGGTATTTTATTAGATAAAGTGGAAAGAGGATTATTATTACCATCTATTGTTTATATTTCTGATATAACTGATGAAACTGTAAGAAATAGAATAGGATTGACTCCAACTGATGCTTATCAGGTAAGTTGTAAGATAAAAATAAGAGATAAAATGTTTAATGTTTAATTTGGGAGTGATAAATATGGCAAATGCGTCAAAAATTCAAGTTGAAGATAAAGTAAAAAGTATAAATGATAATTATTTTGGTTATCCAGCATTAGTTTTAGTATCAGAAAGTAATTTAAATATTCATTTTGATTTGTTTTTGAATAATAAAACTAATAAACAAAGTAATGTAATAGCAAGTGGTAGTTTATATCTAATTGATAATGTTTTAACAGGTATGGAGAAAGGTTTTGAACTTTCTAATGCTATGACTATGGCAAGTACGAAAGGTTATGCTATAGATACATATTTTAATAGTTGTTTTAGAAATAAATATAAAGAAGAAACATCTATAAATAATGAAAAGGCTGTAGCCTGTAAAAAAATACAGGATAAGCTGTTTAAAAGTAAAGTAATGACAGCAAGAGCAAATAAGGTTACTTTGACAAATAAGTATCAAGGTTTTGAAATTAATTACATATTTAAGTTAAAAGGTAAAGCACCTAATACAGCATTACCAGGTATAATATTTGATGCGGATATTGCTTTGGTAAATAGTAATAATCTTCAGGTAGGTACGGTAACAAAATTAACTAATTGTTCTTTGATGTTAGCAAATATAGATAGTGAAGAAGTTTTGGCAGAACAAATGGTTAAAGTTGTAGATGGTATATTGCGTAGTAAAATGTATATAGATGTTATTGAAAAGGATATTAGAAAAATTTTAAGGGTGGATAGGGATACTGCTATTGAATTAGGTGATGGTTTGGTTAGTGAAACAACTAAATCTTATAAAATTAAATTTGGACATATTTCATAAAAATAGGAAGTGGTATTTATGCAAAATAACCAGAAGAAAGGTAAAGTATTTTGTAGGCATAGTTGGTTACATACAGGAAATGGTTGTACTTATATTGAATTTGGTACAGGTTTGATGAGGGTTAATCATGAAATGATTTGTCAAAAGTGTGGTAAGATTAAAATGAGTAATGATATACCAAAATTTAAAAGATAGTTTGGAGATGTTAAGATGTCAAAAGATAGTGAAGTTAATGAAACAAAACAAGGTGTATGGATAGAGAAGTTATTTAGAAATTATATAACTCCTCCTTGTGAAGAATATGAATGTTCAGTATGTCATAAGAGAGTATTTTTTACAAAAGAAGTTTGTCCATATTGTTTTAGTGAAATGATAGATGTTGTAGCAGATGAATAATTTGTCTAGGAGGAATAATTATGAAAAATTTTTATCGTAGATTATATTTTAAGAAAGCATTAGAGTATGTATTAGAAAAAGGTTCTTGTTCTTTAATAGAAATTTTAAGGTTTTTGGAAACATTGGGTGTAGATAAATTAGAGGGTGTTAATATTGCTAATGCTTTATTTGAAAATCCTATGATTTATTCTGATGGTGAAATGTTTTATGATGAGGCATTAAAAGGGAGTGCTGTATAATGTCAGAAAAATTAAATATAAATTATAATGAAGATAATATTGCTGATTTGAGAAATAGTGAGGGTTTATCGTCAGTTAAAGAGGGTAAAGCATATGTTATGAGGAATAAAGGACCTGCTCCTTGTAAGGTAAAAGTAACTAAAAAGAGTAGAGAAATTTGTGCAAAAAGTTTGTTAAAGTAGGTGAAACTATGTCATATTTAGATAAGAATGTAGAAAGTAGATATGATTATTTAGTTGAGTTGAAGAAAAAAGAGGGTAAGTTAAATAGAGAATATTTTACTGATACTTTGTTGTATGAGTTGTTTGTTTTAGAGGGTGTAACAGATAAGAAAATTGCTGATTTGTTTGATTTACCTATAAATAAAATTAGTTATTTAAGAAAAAAGAATGGTATATATCGAAGATAAGGGGTTGTTAAGATGGCAAAAAGAAGTAAGAAAAGTTATTTAGAAGAATATAGTGAAACATTAGGTTGGAGAAAATTTAAGTCTGTTGCTGATTTAGAACAAGGATTTAATAGCTGGATGAGAAGTATGGGTTATGATTTTCAAACTTATGGTAAGAACTTTTCAGATAGTGGCTTTTATGAGGGTGCGGATTATACTATGTCTTTATTGAAAAAAGATAAAGATTTAATGAGAAAATTTGGACTTTCTGAAGAGGATTTGGTTAAAAGTAAACCAGATTTTAGAGATGTTACAGATAAGCCTTATTCTTTATTAAATCAATTTAAGCATTATGGTAATCAAGGGCATAATTTTAGACAGCGTGGAGATATAAGAAAAAAGGGCTTAAAAGGTGCAGCAAATGGATTTAGTGGTAAGATTGTTTTGATTGCTATTGCTTGTATTATTTTATATGCTTTATTAGGTGATACAGTTTATAATTTTATTATGAGTGGTGCAATATTTAAGATTATTTTAATAGGATTATGTTCTTTAATAACATTTGGTATTTTAAAATCAAAGAATATGGGATGGCCATTACCTATTAAGCTGCTTGTAATATTTGTATTTTGGTTGGTAGTCTTAAATTATAATGGTTAAAATAAGAAAGAAGTCTTAATTTATAAGACTTCTTTTGTTTTATAAAAAAGTTAAAAAATTTTATAAAAATTATAGCATATTTTATAAAAATAGATATAAGTATATGAAAACAGTTATGGAAATATGACTACAGAAAAGTGTAAATTATAATAGGTGGTGATAATAATGTTATTAACAAGTGGTAGGGGTCAGAATACTTTTATAAATGACTTAAAATACAATTTGAATAATGCAAAAATAGTTTACATAATTACTGCATATATTACAATAGGTGGTCTTGCAGATATATTACAAAATATACAAGGTTGTCAAGAAGTTTGTATTATAGTTGGTGATATGAGTAATAAATATTGTATGGAATTACAGATGCAGTTAATGGGTGCGGCTCCACCTGCAAAGAAGTATGTCAATGATTTACCTATACTTCAAAATATGGTACAAAATAAAAAGTTAAAAATATTATTTGCTAGAGATAATAAGACTAAAATAATTCATGCAAAAGGTTATTTATTAGAATTATGGTCTGGTGGTTTTGTTTCTTATGTAGGTAGCGCAAATTTAACACATCCCGCATTTTATGATAATAGAGAATGGATGATGAAATCAACTGATGTAGATACTGCCAATTCAATGTATAAAGAGTTTTTGAAAGAGTGGAGTGTTTTGTCTAATGAATATGTTAATGTTCAAGATTTAAATAGTACACAATCACAACAGTGCTATCAGCAATTTCAACAACAGCAACAACAAGTTTCACAAAATCAAGGATTAAATGGCTTAGGTGCTATGAATACACAAAATCAAGGTCAGATAGATATGACACAATATCCTATTTATCAAAATAATCAACAGTATCAAAATAATAATCAAGGTCAAGGTTATTTATTGGGTACTCTTGATGACCAAGAAATAAGAGTTGGTAATGGGCAATTTATGTCGTTTTTGAAGTCTTTATTTAATTAGAGGTTTGTACAAATACAAGCCTTTTTTATTTGTTAAAATAGTTTCTACTCATTGACAAAAGATATTAGATATGTTATAATAAAATAGTGTAAAAATTTAGTTTGGGAGTTGTGAAAAATGGAGATAAATAGAGTTTGGTCTATGCCTAATAGTAATACTTTTAGTATAAAAGCAATAGGTGATTTGATAAATAAATATAAAAGTGGGGTTATTATAGACCCTTTTGCAAATAGTAATAAATTTGCTACAATAACAAATGATTTAGACCCTCAATATGATACTACATATCATATGGACGCACTTGATTTTTTGAAAATGTTTGATGATGAATCTGTTGATGTAGTGTTATTTGACCCCCCATACTCTCCCAGACAAATTTCAGAATGTTATAAGAAGTTAGATATGTCTGTGGATATGAAAACGACACAAGCATCTTATTGGTCGAATCAAAAGGCTGAAATAGGTCGTATTGTAAAACCAGGTGGTTATGTTATTACTTGTAGTTGGAATAGTGGTGGCATAGGTAAGAAATACGGTTTTGATATTCAAGAAATATTAATGGTTGCTCATGGTGGTTGGCATAATGATACAATAGTAGTTGTGGATAAGAAATTATAATGGAGGAGTTGTAATATGTTAAGACTAATTTTACTTATTTTACTTATAAGACTTTCTATTCCAATGCTTAAAACAGCTGGAATAATCAAAGTATCTTCAAAAGATAACAGGAAGAAGTGATAATATGGTAAGTGTTGAATTAAAACATTTATCTTGTTTTGATTATTTGAAAACATTAAAGTCAGATAGTGTAGATTTAGTAGTTATAGACCCACCATATGAGGTTTCAAGAGATACAAATTTTGCAGCAGGTGAAGAAACAGGTAGGGATGTAGATAGATTTAGAATGTCAATGGACTTTGGTGATTGGGATAATAATTTTACAGGGTTAGATGTTGTTATAAAAGAGTGTTATAGGGTATTAAAGAAAAGTGGTACTCTTATTTGCTTTTATGATTTATGGAAGATAACAATATTAAAAGAATATTTTGATAAGGCAAAGTTTAAGCAAATAAGATTTATAGAGTGGCAGAAAACTAATCCTGTACCTATAAACAGTAAATTAAATTATTTGACAAATTCTCGTGAGATAGCAGTTACAGGTGTAAAGTGTGGTAAGCCTGTTTTTCATAGTGAGTATGATAATGGTATTTATAAACATCCTATTTATCATGATAAGAATAGGTTTCATCCTACTCAAAAGCCCATAAAATTGATAGAAGAATTGATAGAGAAGCATTCTAACAAGGGTGATGTAGTATTAGATTGTTTTTCAGGTAGTGGTACTACAGCTATTGCTTGTATAAATACATATAGAAATTTTGTAGGTTGTGAAATAAGTAGAGAGTATTTTGAAAAGAGTGTTGAAAGAATTAGTTCAATAGATGGAGAATTTGAATTAAAAAATTAATTAAAAAGAATAAAATTTATATAAAGTGTGTAAAAGTGTTGAAATTACAGTAATTTAGGTGGTTATGCTTTTTAAGTTATTAAAATATTGTTATTTCAACACAATTTTATTGATTATTGAAAAAATTTGTAGAATTTTTTATTCTAATTTTTATTTTATTATACTTTACTGTTATAGCTTTATTTTGTTTCATATTTTTGACGAAAGGAGATAAGTCTGTGGCGAAAAGCAAGGCAAAAAATAAGAAGATGATTTATTTAGTAGTTGTTATTGCAATAGTTTTAATAATTGCTTTTTTATATATAAATAATAATTATTTGACTGTTTCAGAATATCTAATTAGTAATTGTGAAATACCAGAAGAATTTGATGGTTATAGAATAGTACAGTTGTCAGATTTACATAGTAAATATTTTGGTGAAAAACAGAAAAATTTAATAAGAAAAATAGAAGAATTAAAACCTGACATAATAGTTTTAACAGGAGATTTGTATGATGAAAGAACAAATGATGATGAAAGTAGTATAAATGCTGCTGTAGATTTAATATCAGGGTTATCAAAGAACTATGATATTTATTATGTAACAGGAAATCATGAGAATACAAGTGATTATCATTATGACTTTGAAGATAAAATGAGAGGTTTTGATAATGTTTATCATTTAAGAGGGGAGAAGATACCTTTAAGAAAAGGTAATTCTGAAATATATTTACAGGGTATTGAAGATATTTCATTTAGTTATAATCGTAAAAATTATTATAAAAATTTAATTGAAATGTCAGATAATAGTAGAGAGGGGTATAATATTCTATTAAGTCATAGACCTTATATGATAGAAGATTTTTTACCTGATAGTAATTTTGATTTAATATTCTGTGGACATAATCATGGTGGACAAATAGAAATTCCTATCATTTTACCTAATGGTTTGTATTCACCATCTGAAGGGTGGTTTCCTAAATATACAAAAGGTCATCATATTTTAGATGATAATGATTTAATATTAAATAGAGGGTTAGGTCCTAGTAAGTTTCCATTTAGAGTTTTTAATTCACCTGAAATAGTTTGTGTAGAATTAAAGAGTGAATAAAATAATTTGGTGTTGTACTTATTGACAATAAGAAAACACTATGATATAATAAGATAAAGTGTAATTTAAATTGCGTAAAGGAGTTTAGTTATGGAAAAAAGAGTTTTGATTGTAGGTGACTTACATATATCAGACAGATTTACAGGTAGGCATAAAGATTATTTGCAGAATTGTTTTGACTGTTTAGATATGATTGAGAAATCTATTGTAGAAAATAAGGTAACTCATTTAATTTGTTTAGGTGACTGGATAGGTATAGGTCAGGCTGAAAAAACTTTAAGAAAAAGAAGTAATTTAATGAGATTACTATTGGTATTAAAAAGATGGAATGATATGTTAGACGGTAATGTTTACAGTCTTAAAGGCAATCATGATATAGGTGGAAATACTACAGATTTTGATTTGATGGTAACATTAGGTTATTTGAAAAATGTAGATAAATTAGATATTGATGGTTGTCGTATTCATATGTTTAATTATGGTGAAGAAACAAGGCAAATAGAAATAGATGATAATAAGTCAAATATAGGTTGTTTTCATAGTAACTTATTGATAGAGGGTGAAACAACTTGGTATCGTGGTGGTGTAGGTGTTGAATTATCAAGTTTAGATAATTTGTATGGTATTAGTATGGCTATTGCAGGACATATTCATAACCCATCACCTAGAACAACAAAGACTTCTATTAGGGATATGGGTGTTAGTCTGATATATCCAGGATGTCCTACAAGACCTCGTTTAGAGCCTAATATGTGGGATACGACATTAGGTGTTATATTAAAGATAGAGGGTAATATTGTATTACCAGATTACATAAGATATAAGTTAAAACCTTATGAGGAAATCTTTAATGAAGTAATTCAGGAAGCAGATATGTTAGGTGAAGATGCAGAAACATTACCTTTTGATATGGATTCAATTGGTGATATTCTTGGTCAGTTACAGTATTATGGTATAAATGATGGTAAAGACTATGTATCTCAAATAAAGAAAGTTGCAGGTTTAGATAAACCAGCAGCAGATATTGCTTTAAAGTATATTGAAGATGCTGAAGCTGAATTTGATGAAAAATAACACCATAATTATAGAATGAATTTATGGTGAAGTATTAAACTTCACCATAATTTATTTGTGTGGAAAGGGGATGATAAGTGTGAATCAAATATTAACTGCTACAAATAATCAGTTAAAAAAAGCAAATATATATGGTAATATTAGATTTGAAGGGTTACGTGAAGAGTCTGTTCAAAATAATGATATACAAGGACCAAGTAGATTTACAAATGGTGGTTTAACAGAGTGTGCAGTTGTTGAAAGTTTTGGTTTTAATTGGAGTCCTTATACTTATGGTGGTGGTGGCTTAAATAATATACCTGATTTATTAGACTGCAATTTAATGTTAGGTGTAAAATCTAAAAGTACAACAAATAGTTGGAAAATACCTAAAAGATTACATTCAGATGAGCTATGTTGTACTTTGAATAAGTATAATAATACAATAGAAATAAATGGTATTTTAACTCAAAGTGTTCTAGATAGGTATGGTAATGATGATTTATTATTTGGTGAATTAAAAGATTCAGGTAAGAAAAAGACAGGTTTTGATAAGTTAGAATATTTGTTACCTATAACTTTGGATAATTTGGAAAGATATAGAACACATATGGTAACAGAGCAGGTTTTTGTTGTACCTTTTTTATTTAAATCTGCTGTATATATTGAAAGATTAAATGATGATTTTATTGCCTATGTTATATTAAATGATGGTAAAATAGTAGATGAGGGTATTATAAAATTTAATTATAGTAAGGGAATAACAGACCTAAAAGATTTTTATGCCTTAAATGGTTTTATTGAGAAATTAAATAATAGATATATATTTACATTTGGTATGACAAATGTTGTACAACAATTAAAAGTATTTAATGAAAAGCAGAAATATCCTAAAAATATTACTTGTAAAATTGTTGATATGTTTCAAATATTATGTTGTTATTATCAACCAATGGCTATAAATATGGACTATAGATATTGTAGGAATAGTTCAGAAGGACATAAAATAAATTTAATAAGTTTAATGAAACATTTTAAATTAGATAATGAATTGGAAGATATATTGAAACATACAAATGTTTATCATATCAGAATGTGTGAGATGCTGGTTTATACATATGTACCTTTAATAAAAAAATTAGCAGAAACAAAAGGTATAGATATAAGTAAATTAAATGATATGACTTTTGATAAGTTATTGTTTGGTTGATGGAGGTTGTATATTATGAAATATCCAAATGACCCTTTTATGAATAGGGAAATGGTAAAAGAGAGATTAAGAAAAGAGTTTAGGACTTATGGTAAGCTGATTATTGCTTATGACTTTGATTATACAGTACATAATTATAGAGATTGTGATAATTATACTTATGATTTTGTTGTAGATTTACTACGTAAATGGAGACCTTATTCTCATTTAATAGTTTTTACTGCTTCTTATTTAGAGAGATTTAATTATATTAGAAATTATTTAAATGATAATAATATTCCTTTTGATAAAATAAATGAGGAAGTTATAGATAGAGGTTATAGTAGAAAAATTTATTATAATGTCTTTTTGGATGATAGAGCAGGCTTAGGAGAGATGGCTGAAATTTTAAGTGAACTGTATGAGGAAATAAAAGAGGGTACATTAAGAAAGAATCCTCTTTCAGTAAATAAAGGTAGGGATGCTTAATGGAATTAGCTAATATTTGTGATGAATTGACAGTAGCATTGAGGAATAATGAGAATGTAGAAATGTCTATGGTTGTTGATTTTTTAACTGCTGTTGAGGAAGAAAAACAAATAGGTAATAAAGTTTATGAATATGATTGTATTGTAAAATTGAAAAAACAGGCATTTATTTATGATGGAGTTAATAAATATTTAAAGGGTTTGTTAGATTCTTGCTTTATTTCACTTGATGTTTATAAAAATAGGGTAGAAGGAAAAGAAAGTGTGTATAATTTAGCAACAGAATATGTTAAGTTTTCACCTTTATTTGATAAATTTTATTCTTTGAATAGGTTAAGATATTCCACAATAGAAGAAATATCTAATTCAATAGAAGTAGTCAAAACAAGAGATATAGATGACTTCTTGAAAGAATGGGTATTACAAGGTATTTTAACAGTAGAAATATATAATACAGACGGTTGTGAATCTGAAATTTATACTATTACTTTGAGAGGTAGAGAACTTTGTAAAGAGATAGCAAAATATGCAGGTTTGTTTGAATAAATAGTTAAAATATTTTTATGTGCTTATTGACAAAAAATAAAAAGTGTTGTATAATAATAACAAATGAAATTATTTGTGTTTTATAAATAGAAATAATTAAATTTGAAAAGTTAAGGAGGATAAGTATAATGGCAGAGAATATTATTCAAATTGCTGAAAGCCTTAATTCAGAGGTTACAAAATTAAACAGTGAACGAAACAAGTTAGAGGGTTATCTTGAAAGCGCAAAGTCAAATTATGAAAATGCGATTAAAGCGTATGAAGAAAAATATGGTGTTAAGTTGACTGAAAAAAATCTTCAGAGTGAGTATAATGATGTCTATGCAAGAACAAAAGGTTCTGTACTTGATTTACAGGAAAAGATTGATAGTATTAAGCGTGGGGATTATAAGAAAGAAGATAATAGTGTAGAATTTGAATTAGAGCCTGAAGTAGAGCCTATTAGAGCAGAAGTTGAAAAGAAACCAGCAAAGAGGGGTAGAAAACCTAAGGCTGAAAAAGTAGCAGAGGTTGAACCTGAAGAAATTTCAGTAGAGCCTGAAGAAATTTCAGTAGAACCTGAAGAAATTGCTATTGAAGATGGTCCAATTAAGTTGGATTTTGAAGAAACTGTAACAAAAGAAAAGCCTGTTGAAGTTAAAGAAGAAAAACCTGTAGCAAAAACAGGTCGTAAGTCTTTAAGTGCAGCAGAATTAGCTGCAGCAGCTGTTGCAGAAAGTGCTAATGTGGTACAGAATCCTATTCAATTAGGTGATGTTGTAGATGAGGATGAGGTAGATATTAGTGGTATGTCTTTTGGTGAGGCACCTAAATCTGTGAAAGAAGAGGCACCTAAGAAAACAAAGGAAGAAAAGATAGAAATTCCTGCAGAACCAACAGAATTTGGTAGTTTTGGAGATTTTTCAAGTATGTCATTTGATTCATTTGATGCAGGTCTTGAAACAGCAGAAGAAGTTTCTGATGTTGTGGAAGATGTAGAAGATGAAGTAGAAGATATTGTTGATGATGTAGTTGAGGAAACAAAACCAGTAGTAGAAGAAACTACAGAGTCAGGTTTTGGTGATTTTGGTGACTTTGGTGGATTTGGTGGATTTGGTGAGGTTGAGGAGCCAAAAGTAGAAGAAAAGCCAACTGTTAAAGAAGAGCCAAAAGCAGTAGAAACTAATGATTTTGGTGACTTTGGTGGATTTGGTGGATTTGGTGATATGAGTGAAATTAGTGTGGAAGAGCCTAAAAAGGAAGAAAAGAAAGCAGAGCCATTAAGTCCTGAAGATTGGGGATTTGGTGATTCAAGTGCAGATTTTGGTAAGACCTTAGAGGGAGATTCATTTAATTTTGCAGATATGTCAGATTTTAAATTTGGTGAATAATTTTTTGTAGGAGGTATATAAATTATGAAAATTAAAGTAAGTTATGATTCATTGGTATCTCTTGTAAATCTTATGAACCTTGTAGTGTCTGCAAATAAAAGAACACAAGAGAACTTAAAAGTAGTAAATATTTTTGCTAAAGATGGGGAGTTAAAAGCATTATGTACTGATGGTACTCTCTATTGTTTGGAAACAGTAAAGGATGCTATCTTTGATTTAGAGGGTGAGGAAAATCCTTTTATGGTGTTTAATCTTAAAGAAGTAACAGATATTCTTGGTAAATTTTCTTCTTTGCAGAGAACACAGGTAAGTGATATCTATTTACAGACACAACAAAAAGGTATTGTTATGACTGTAATAGAAGAACCAAAAGCATTAAAAGATAATGAAAATTTTGCTTTTTCTGATATTTATAAAAATCAGCAGTCAAGATTTAAGTTGACAAGAACAGAGGTTTCTCGCTTAATTCAGAGAGAGTTACCAAAGATGGTAATACCTGATGATAATGTAGAAGTTAAGAGTAAAGATTTACAGAAATATTTAGAATATATGTTTGTTCCTTTGACAAAACCAAAGGGTACAACTTCTATGCGTTTTCAGCAGCAATATGTTTATTCTGTAATGAATAATATTTATGGTATTGCAATGCCTAATGTTCTTCCTAAAGATATATTTACTGATGTTGCAATTCCCTCAATGTATTTGAATTTCTTTAAGAATTTTATTCCTGAATATGATACATTTAAAATTTATAAGGATGTTGAAGTTATTAAGAGAGCAAATACAGAGGATTATGATGATGAAACTGATACACATAAGATTACTCTTATAATTGAATCAGGTTCAAGACTTGTTAAGTTTGCTGTAAATGATAATACAGGTGCGCTTGGTGTTGAGCTATTTAATCAGGAAATTAGTAATGTTATTGAGATAGATAAACCTTATTTTAATGACGTATTAAAGAGATTTGAGGGTTTTGATACTGTGTACCTCGAAGTAGTTATAAAAGAAGATGAAAATGTATCAGGTATGACAAATGCTGAATTTGTTATGAAATCACAGAAGAATCAGCAGAGAATACCTGTAAAGAGTGCTACTGGCCCAAGTGGTGAATATAAGTTTATGTTAAGACCTGAAAGTATAGGTTTAATGACTTGTAATCATTTAACAAAAGATTTAGATGGTAAGAGTGAAAAGATAAATAATTTACAGATATGTTTCCATAAGGATACATTAGATACTGTAAGCATCATTTGTAAGGATGGTGCAGAGGATTGGTTGACACGTTATCCAAAAGCACCTGTTAAGGAAGCACCTTTGTTAGATTTTTAATCTTTTAATGTACTTTATATTAAGCTGGCTTATATATAAATTGGTTAGTGACGATAAATAATTTTAATTATAAAAAAGTAATAAGTTGTAAGTAGTAATAATTTACAAAATCGAGTTAGTCTTTTTGTGAATTTTGACTAATGATTTCTGATTAAATTCACATACTTGTATAGTGTAACAGTTAGCAAGATATAAAGTCTTTATGAGGTTAAATTTTTAATATATATTTTATCTAAAGGAAAATGCCTTTGTTGAAAAACAAGGGCATTTTCTGTTTTTTGTAACAAAAATTTAAAATATAACTTGACAAATATAAAAAAGTAGTGTATAATATATGGTAGGTTATAAAACCTATTGTAAGTTTTATGTCTCAGTTTAATTGTGTGAATAATTAGATTGGATGGTGGTTTTATGTTTAAGTATAGAGTAGTAGGACAAAAAGTTCGTGGCAATGGTATCAGAGACTACGAAGTGTTAAATCTTAAAACAGGTGAAGTAACAGTAGGTAGAGGAACTTATCTCAGAGAGTTAGGTTTTGATAATTTCATTAATGTTAATGGAAGTAAGTACACAATGAGTTTTAATATCTTGAAAAGAGATAAGAAGCCATTAGGTGTTTGTGCTATTTAAATCCTAACATAAAAAATAAAAAATGAGACATAAAATTTTAGTTTAATAAAATTGAAAAGGAGGATGAGTGAAATGTGGAGTAAAAGAAATACGAAAATTGCTTGTATTCTTTGTTTAGTTTTGACTTTTATTATAGTTGGTACTCATTACATTATAGCAAATCCTGAAACAGAGGAAGTAAAAGCGTTTATCAATAGAAAAATTGATATATTTGTAAATGAAGAAGTCAAGACAATGACAGATGCAAGTGGTAATGAGGTACATCCTATTATTTATAATGGTACTACTTATGTGCCAATTAGGGGTGTAAGTCAAATTTTGAATATGGATGTTGAATGGGATTCAAACACAGGTAATGTTTATTTGTATTCAGATGGTTATGTGAGAAAAACAGGTGTAGATTTGGTTTCACAGTTGACTAAAAAGCATACAAATTATGCAGGAATACTAGAAGATGAATCTTTGAGAACAGTAAATGTAAATGGTGCAAATGTTATACATAGTAATGGTATTGAATGTAGAATAGTAGGCAATCCAAGTATTCAATATCGAGAATATTTAAGTGTACCTGTTAAGTCAGGTTTGACTAAAGTAACATTTAAGGCTTTTTCTGAATCTAATAGTTCTATAAATTTATTTAATCAGCAAGGTAAATTAGTAAAAACATTTTATGTTAAGCCAAATAATTTGCAAGAGTTTTCAATAGATATTGATTCAAATGTAACTTCTGAATTATTCTTTGTTGCGTTAAGTCAAAGTGGTGTAGATGAAGTTAAATCAATGAAAATTTTAGATATTTATGGGTTTTAAGATTTGAATTGTGTGAAGAGTTTTCTTCACACAATTTTTTTGTTTAAAATTGCTTGTAAATAGTAAATTAATTTGGTGTAATGTATTGACAAAATACTATAAATATAGTATAATATAAATAAGTATTAAAGTTAGGAGGAATCTACTTTGCATAATAGTTATTTGAATGAAGTTGATACTCTTTTGAAAGAAAGTAGAGTTTTTGTAACAGAACAAGAAACTCTTTTAAAATCAAAAGAGGAAGTAAAACAAAAATTAGAAAATATTAATATTGAAATTCAAGAAAAAGCACAGCAATTAGATGAAATGATAAGAGCAGCAGCAATATTAGGTACTGTTGCAGATGAGCATACTCAATTCTTTCTTAGAAGAATTACAGATACTATTAATGATGCTTTGGGTGGTATATTTAAGGATGATAAGAGAAGGGTATATATTACACAAATTATGTATCACAATTCACATCCTCATTTTATTTTGGAACTTGAAACAGAAGATGGTATTAAGCGTTCTTTTAAGCAGAGTGGTACAGGTTTAGGTCAGATTGTTTCTTTCTTGTTTACTGTATGTTTGATTTTAGCAAGAAAAGGTCGTAAGATTATAGTAATGGATGAATTATTAAATGGTTTACATCCTGATGCTAAAGAAATTATTAAGTATGTTATTTATACAATGCAAGAAAAGAATAATGTTCAGTTTGTAATAGTTGAATATGGTATGGATATTGGTAAGCAGTATCAAGTTGTTAAAAATAGTTCTATTGCAAGAGTATCTGAATATGAAAATGGTACTTATTATAGAGATATGTTTACTGAAGAAGAAGAGAGTGTAGAAGAAAGTCCTATGATTTAAAAAATATAAAGAGGTGTTATAGTTGGAGTTAAATCAAATATATAATATGAATTGTTTAGATGGATTAAAAGAATTAGACTCCATTGATTTAGTAGTAACATCTCCACCTTATTATAATGCAAGAGAATATTCACAATGGGAAACTGTTGATGATTATATGAAAGATATGAGGAATATATTTTCTCTTGTATATGAAAAGTTAAATAATCATCATTACATAGTTGTTAATGTTGGTGATGTAACTTGTCAAGTAGGTAAGGCAAAATGGTCAACAAGAAAATTACCATTAGGTGCTATGTTTACAATGATGCTTGAAGAAATAGGTTTTGAATTTGTTGATGATTATATTTGGGATAAAGGGGAACCCCAAAGTAAAAGACATTTAGGTAATCCCCCATATCCATTTTATCAATATCCTGTTAATTGTTATGAGCATATTTTAATCTTTGTAAAACATAAATTAGATAAAACTAAAATACCTTGTCCTGATTGTCATGAAACAATTATTCAATCAAATAGTTGTAGTGGTATAGGAGTTCAATCTTGGGAATGTAAGAACCCTAATTGTCCTACAAAGTCAGAAAAAGGTAGGGGAAAAAGATTTTCAATAAGAAGTATAATGATGAATAATTATAAAACATCTGAAAATGAAATATCTTATGATTTTATAAATGAATGGCGTAGAGATATTGTAAGAATAAATCCTGTAATTAAAATAAACTCAAAAGGTGAGAATATAGTAGGTCATACAGCGCCATTTCCAAAAGAAATACCAGAAATGGCAATAAGATATTATACAGGTGTTGGTGATTTAGTAGTAGATATATTTTCAGGTAGTGGTACTACTTGTAAAGTTGCACAAGAATTAAATAGAAATTTTGTAGGATTTGAGATAAATAAAGAATTTTGTGAGAATTCTATAAAAAATCTTGACAAAAAGTAGGTGTTTATGTTATGATAAAAGATAGGATAATAAAGTTTTTTAATCTAGGTTATAAGTCAGGTTTTGAAGATGGTTATAAAGCAGCATTAGAAAATAAAGATAAAGAAGAACTTTCTGATTTTGAGTTTGAAGAAGTTATGAGAAGAATGAGGCATCAACAATTACATGATACTTCTGTTTTGGGAAGTAGAAAATATGGTGAGAATGTGCATTTTCCTTCAGATTATTCTATTTTAGGAAGCAGAAGATATGGTAAAGGTGCTTTGTTTGAAAACATAAAAGCAGAAGAATTTAGAAAGTTTAAGAAATCTGTTTTGTCAAAAGATACAAGTTCTTTGGATGACGAAGTAGATATAATACATAAAAGACAATATGAGGATGATTGTTCAGTTGCTTCTTGTTGTTTTGATGTGGTAGACACATGTGATTGTGGTGGTGATGGTTGCGATTGCGATTGTAGCGGTGGTTGCGATTGTGGTGATGGTGGTAGCTGTGAATAAATTTTAGTTAGGAGTCACAGTTATGAAAATGACAGTTATTGGCTATATGAAAAGCCATTTAGACCAACACAATTTGGCAGTAAATAATGAAGTTATGCCAGAGGTATTGGAAGATTTAAAGAGATTTGCAGGTGCAGAAGCAGGTATTTGTTATATGAGTAAGCCTTATTTTGATAGTTATGTATCAGATGAATTAAAGGCTTTGAATAGATTTACTACGGTAGCAAGTACAGGGCATCATTCAGTTGCAGGTCATAGTCAAGTCGCAGTTTTATTTGAGGGTATTCCAAAAATAGTTGCTATGTACTTAAATAATTTAGGTTGTTATGAGACTTCTGAAAAGTCAGGTAGATATACTGTTATGACAGGGAATTCTGATTTAGAAATGGAAGTATATCATAAATGGTGTAGAAAGTTAAAAGATAAGATTACAGAGTATTATGGTACTTTTATAGATGAAAAGACAGTAGATAAATTAGCAAAGGAAAATGCTCGTTATCATTTATCTATATTTACACCTACAACAATGGGATATACAACTTCTATTCGTCAATGGAATTATATAATTGATTGGTGTGAGAAGTTTATAGAAACTGAAACACCTTATAATTATTTTTTCACAGAGTTGAAGAAGTATATAATGGAATTAGGAAAATGTATCAAAGATGTTCTTTATGTTGAAGAATTAAGAGATATAAAGGGTAGATTTGGTTTAGATATGATAGATTTTGATAAAGCTAGTTTATCAGAAAATAGAGAAGATTTTGTAAAAGGAAAACTTTATACATATCATTATAAAGGTACTTTTGCTCAGTATGCACAAGCACATAGGCATAGAAGTTTATTTTATAAAATCATTTTTGATGGAAAATCAAAAGAATTTTATATTCCCCCAATTATTAAAGGTACAGAGTTAGAGAATGAGTGGCTTGAAGATATGGAATCTTTAAGTTATATAATTCCAACAGGTACATTAGTAAATATTGAAGAAGTTGGCGAAGTAGAAAAGTTTTTCTTAAAGTCAATGGAAAGAAATTGTGGTAGAGCACAATTAGAAATAATGTTACAGAATATAGAAACTTCAAAATTTATTTATGATAATAAAGATAGTTTATATGAAAGTATAAGAGATAAAATTCAGAAGTTTTATATAAATGAGGAACCAAAAATGAAAGGTCAATTACTTAAATGTAAGGAACCTTGTATTTGGGGTTGTGTAGGAGCTAAAAAAAGACTAATTTAAGAATAGTTAAAGGAGATTTAGAAAATGGGCAAAAAAGGTAAGAAAGTTATTAAAAAGATGAATTCAGTTCAAAATCGTAGAGAGTTTGAAAAGGAAAAAGAAAGAATAACAGCAATAGGTGATTTGCATTGTCTTTATGACGGTGTTATGTGTCATGAAGATATATTTAAGAAAAATTGTAATGAGGTATTAACAAATAAGGTTAAGTTGGAATTGATAAAAAACCTCATATTTAATACAGTAATATTACCAAAAGATTTTGTAAATCAGGAGATTTCTAATATCTTAATGGATATGACACAAGTAGGTTTATTTGCGAGTGTGAAGCCTAAAATGACATATAAAAAGGGTGTAATGTCAGAGGTGGCAGAAGAAATAGAAAAAATATTTGGTAAATTTGTACCAACTTTATTTGAAGAAACATTTGAATTATATATAAAGACTATTGCTATTATCTTTGAATATGATAAAGAGTTTTGTTCAGAAATAACTTTTGATTTGAATAAGTTTAAGAATTGGTGTTTAGGTGTATTTGAAAAGAGTATGATATTTACACTTCTTAAATATACGGACACAAAAATGAAGAGGGCAAGTGAAGATTCAAAAATAGTATATGACGCTATATTTAATAATTTTATGCCTATTGAACAGACAGATGAGGAATCATTAAATAAGAAAGTTAAAGAATCTGTTACAAAGAAAGGCGATTTGGTTAGATTTTCTTCTTCATATTTTGTAGGTTTAAAATCAGAAGAATTGAAAAATATTTTAACAGAGCAAGTAAATTCTTATTATGATTATATTGATGATAAGCAGAGTAAGACAATAGATAGTTTAATAGAAGAAGCGCCAGAGGGTATGTATCCTTTTAGTTATGAAGTAGTTTATGGAGAATCAGAATATGATTTATCTACATTAGTTAAAATTGCTAGAACAGACTTAAAGAGATATAAAGATATTAATTTTGATGCTTTTAAGGAACTTTCTTGTTATGACTCAATTCAAAAGGCAGTTATGATGGTTGCAGGTTTAGAAGTAAATTTGTTAGAAAGTCATTTTATTAGACCTGCAGCTGAAAATAGAGTTAATGCTTTCTTAAAGTATAAAGATTTGTTGTTGTCTTCTAATAAAGAGAAGTCAGATAAAGAAGTAAAAGAATTGACTTCACAGGTAAGAACATTAAAGAAAGATTTTACTAAATTAGAAAAGAGTTTTGAGGAGGCAGAAAAGCGTATTCAAGAATATGAAGAAAGTGAAAAGGTAGAAATTGCTGATACACAAGTGATTCTTGATATTTCAGAAGTTGAGGAATATAAGAAAACTATTGAAAAATTAGAAAATCAAATTTCAGAAAATAAGGATGATTATTCTAAAATTTCTAATAAGAGTGGTTGGCAGGAAAATCGTATTAAAGAATTGGAAGATAAATTAAAGTATTATGTTTCTCTTGAAAATGATATGATGTCTTTGCAGAATGAAAAGAATATTCTTGAAGCACAAGTTGTAAAGTTAGAAGAAATGGGGCAGGAAGATGAAGATGTTAAGAAAGCAAGATTTGAAGAGCATCTAAATGCTATTAAAGATATGCCTATTTTGTTTGTGGGTGGAACGGGTAATATGATGTCAAAGTTTATGCCTTTATTCCCAAATTCTGATTACATAGATATTAGTGATGAGGGTACAAACTTTACTGTACCACAGAGATTTGCTTATGTAGTTGTATATACAAGAGTTGTAACCCATTCTCATTGTGCGAGAGTAGAAAGTATGGTAGATAAGGATAAGATAATTCCTGTAAATATCTTTAATACTGAACTTGTTGTCGAAGAACTTTACAAAAATATAATTGGACACAAAAAATAAAATTAAAGACATAAATAAAAAAAATAAGTGTTATTTATATAACACTTATTTTTATTTTGTTTTAGAAAACTATAATTTAGTATGTGATTAAAAAAGATATAAACGATAGGAGGTTTTAATATGAGTATGCAGGATAATATAAGAAATCAGGCTAGACAGAATAATGGTCAACCTGTAAGAAATGGTCAACCTGTAAGACCTGTTAATGGTAAACCCTTATCTGAACAGAAGGCAGCTCCTAATAAAAAGGCATTTAATTGGTCTATAAAGCAAGTATCTGAAAAAGATAAGAATAAGAAACAATGGCCTTTTAAGGTTGTAAGAGATGAGGGAAAGCCTACAAGAATGGATTGTAGAAGTATCACAGATTTGAAAAAGAGTTTTGAGGGTACACCTTATAATCTTAATGAATGTAAAAGGGTAAAGGGTAGATTCACAACAGTTATGGATATAATGAAAAGAAATCATATAGCAAAAATACCTAATATAGTTTATATGCTTATAAGTTATGATAGTGTTTATTTTATGTTAGATGATGATTTATCAGTATATGGTGGAAATTATAGTAATACATTATTGAGTAAAGAGGATGCTATTTCATTATTTAATGGATTTATGGTTAAAAACCATATTTTAGAGAATAAGATGAATGAGGTTTTTCAGTCTTATAATAATAGTTATTCACCAGGAAATCCAATGTCAAATGAATTAAGTAATCAGTTGGCACGTATAGTAAAACAATACACAGATAGTCGTAAAAATATGTGTGTGGTTGATTCAAGTAAGAATTTGGTTGATATTTTCAATGTACCTGATTTTACATTTAGTTCATTAAAGTATTTAGTATTTGTAGGTGGTCCTGAAGTTGCAGTTGACCATCAAGGTATTGTTTATGATTGTTTAACAAAATATTTTGGAACACAAAGTTTGAATGGTGGTATAATGAATGGATTATATGAATTACCATCATTAAAAGAAGAATATAATTCTTTTGTAAGTTTTGTTAATAAAATTAAACAAGATAAATCAGCAGTAAAATCATTAAAGTATATTTATGATATGACAAATAAAGTTGGTACTCTTGATAAAGAATCAGTTAAAAATTTATTTCTTTCATTAAAAGCTGAAGAGTGTAAGGATAGTGTTGTATATGAAGCACCATTAACAGATGCAGAGAGAAAAGAAATAAATAAAAAGATAGAAGAGTTAAAGAAAAAAACTGGTGAAGATGTAATAGAAGAATGTAAAACAAAGTTTTTAACACATTTTAGTATTATAAATAATTTAATTTCTAAAATAAATGTTATAACAACTTCTAGTAATCTTTGTTATCAAGTAGCAAATGAAGTAGAAAAAGATATTTGGGCTAAATATCTTTATGTAAAGAAAGAGGATAATTCAGAGGGTATAAACAAGTTAAAACCCGCAATTCAAGCAGAATACGACCATAAGAGATTTAGTTCTGAAAATCCAAAAGATGTAGATGTTTATAATTTCCAAGCTATGTATAAACTTGGTGAGGAATTAAGTAATGAAAAAGGTGGTTTTTATGCACCAGAAGGTTTACTTTCTTTCTATAATTTATTACCTACTTATTTTAAGGATTCAAGAAAAACAAAAGATTCTATGGGTGTAGGTTTTGATACTGCTGAGAAAGCGGAAAAATCTCTTGAAATTATACAAGCATTAGAAAATCAGATTGTTGATTTCTTTGAGGTATTTTTAGGATGTCAGTATGGTATTTTAGCAACATATATGAAACGTTTTATGAATATATTTGGTAAAGAACAAGCAGCAGATTTTGCTATTCAGTTAATGCCATCTATAAAAAATGAGAATGTGAAATTAAAATGTAGTAGAAATGTTTTAAGTATTGCAGAAAGATTTTTATATAGAGATTTAGGATATAGTTTGAAAAAAACAGATGAAAATTATTATGGTACAGAGAAATCTAAATCAGAGTTAGGCAAATATGAGTCATTTTGTAAGGTAGCAATTGATAAAATAAATGGTTACACAACAGAATTGTTAACTCATAGTGATAATAGTTCAGCAGAAGAAATTAAGAAAGCAAAAGCAGAGAATTTATTAGCACAATATGAATGTGTTAAATTTATATTTGAACAATATAAAGTATTCTTTAAAATATAAAGAGAGGTGATAAGTATGGAAAATTTGAATAGATATTCAGAAGATATAAAAAAGCTTTATGGGTTTGAATCTTTTGATAAAATTTCAGATGTGGAAAAAGGTAAAATATCTGAGGATTTGATGAAAATTTTAGTAAATGAATTAGCATCTTCTCAAGCAGGTGGACAAGATTTTACTACATATTTATCTGGATTAAAAAGTGAAAAAATAGTACCTTTTAATACTATTAGATATTATTTGTTAGGTAGTGATAAATGTAATGAAACCTCAGAAGAAGTAGGACTTTTTGAGGAATCTATTGCTGCTTTGGCAGTAGGTAATTTATGGAATGAGGTAAGATTGAAATATCCAAAAGTTGAGGATTTGCAGAAAGTTATAGCAAGTTTAGATAGTCAAGATAGTAATGTTTATTATATAAATATTCATTTGAAAGTTTTTAATCCAGAAGTAAAAGATTATTTAACTTCATTAGGTAAATTAGGGGTAAAAGTATTAAATTCAGATGACCCAAATGTTAATTATATAGATGAATATAATAAAGTAAAATATTTACTTGATAATGAAGTAAAACTTGCACCTGATTGGATGGATGAAATTGTTAAAGGTCAAATAGAAACAAGTGTTCGTGATGTTGTTGCTAAGTTATGTTCTATTTATAGTCCTTGTTTTGATGATTTTGCTAAGTATATTTTGACGCCAAAAGGTCCTTATGGTGTTTTAACTGAAACAGATGTTAATGCCTCTGCTGGTGTAGGTTTGCATACTTTACCTCAAAAAAATATAACATTTTTTGAGAGTGGCTTAAATGCTTATGTTCAAACATATTGGCAATCATTAGCAGAAGAAACTTATTATAAGGAAACTCAAAAAATATGTGTAGGTACAATGCCTGTAACTAATTATAATGAATTTATGGATTATTTTCAGTTTCCAGATTTTCATTATGCATTGATAAATAAAAAATGTAGGATGAGACTTAAAGACGGATGGGATATTGTTGATTATAGTGACGTAAAAGAAATGGAAAAAGTATTAACTGAATCTATAAGAGAAATATATTTTTCTCTTTTAGATAGTTGGTATAATCAAGTATGGACCAAATTAAAAGGTGTTAATGCAAGTATAAAAGAAGGGTACTCTGAAACATCTAGTGTATGTTCAAAAATAGCTACTAAATTAAAAGTAACAGCATATACATTTAGTGATTTAGATAAGGATATAGATGTTAATGCAGCAGTTTCTTTACCACATTTAGATATGGTATTTTTTGACCCACAAAGAGAAAAAGGTACAGAAAATGTTCAAACAGCTTATAAAAAGATTTCTGAAAATTGTTTAAATGTATTAAAAGATAAAGTACCTAATAAAACTTATTTAGCAAATATACAAAAATTAGGTTCTGTTTATGTTTTTAATAGTAAGGATTTAGAAAATAGTACGCCTAATAATTCAGATAGTACAACATATCATAGGGTAATATATACTTTGAATCCTGAAAAAGCAAAGAAAGAAATATTATTTGCTTATAAAAGATATAATTCAGATTATGAAGCAAGAGGTATAGAAGTATTTGGACCTAGAGTATTAATAGGTAGAAATGAAGATACTATGGCACCTATTTATTTAGAATTACAGAATCAGGCAAATATTGTTAATGCAATTATAGCAGGTTCAGGTTCAGGTAAAGGTGTTTTGACACTTGCGATTTTAGCAAACTTAATGATAGCAGGTAATTCTGTAATTTATGCAGATTTTAAACCAGATATGGCAGCAGCATTGTGGAAAATGTCAAAAGAAAGTCAAGTTCCAATTTATTCAATAGATGGTAAAGGTACAAAGGGAAATGGTGTTACACCTTATATTGATTCAAATAATAATGTTGGTGTATGTTATAATGGTACTTATTTGGAATCAGATAGATGGATAGGGTATGATAAGTCTGATTATTTTGGTGATACATTAAAGACACCTAGTTTAGCAATAATACCTTATTTAAAGAGTATTGAGTTATTTGCAGCATTAGGTATTGCTCGTATAGATTGTGAAACAGAAGATTTGATAGCAATAGGTGATAATCCTGATGAAAAAGCATTTATTATTTTGGATGAAGCACAAATGGCAAATACTATATATAATAATACTCTTATAGAAATAAATAAATATCTAAAAGATAATAAAAATCCTGAAAATGATAACGCAAAAAAAATTTATAAGAGTATTGAGAAATTTTCAAAGATATATGATGGCGGTTTGGCTGCTGATATTAAGGATATAGTCATTACAACAGGTCGTGTAGCAGGTTTATCATTTATTATGTTAGGTCAGCAGGTTGACCCTGGACAATGGAAAACTTGTCAAGGTACTTGGACTGATTCAACATTTGGTTATATGATGGGTAATGTATCCACAAAATTGATAGGTAAGAATCCAGGTAGAAGTGTAAAATATGGTATTCCGCAACAATTTAAGGATGACCCTAATATAGGTAAATCTATGGGTTATTGGGCTTTATGTAATCAGGCAGATTCAAAAACAGATACAAGTGCCAAAGCAGTAAAAACTTATTTGATTTTGAATGAAAATGACTATAATCCTGAAAATCCAGAAAAGAGTGGTAGTTTCACTCGTAAAATGATGAATTCAAATCCTGCATTAAAAGAAGATTTGAAGAGGGATTTTACAGCAGATGATGGTGTTAGTGTTCGTCAAGAAGTAGGTTTTGGTGGTATGCTAACTAAATATTTACCACAAGACCAGTATTTGAAAAACTTGAGAAAAACTTATGATATTTATAGTAAATTTTTAGCAAAAGCAGGTATAATTGGTGAAGGTAGCAAATATCCTAATCTAGAGAGTTATTTATATTCTTGTGACCCTGATTCATTCTATAATGCAAGAACACTTGTAGATATGTTTAAGAATACAGGTGACGTTCGTATCGCTTCAGATGGTAGAGAATATGTATCTATTGACAGATATGATTATTTCTTTAAGTATAAAGCAGATAAAAAATCAAAATATGCTGTTTATAGTAGAAAAAATAATGATGTTCGTGAGGATATTGAGTATATTGATGAAAGTGAAGTAGCTACAGTTGATACAGTAAGAAAACTTTTAACAGATAGAACAAAAATAGATGAAAAATTTGAGAAGTTAAGAAAAGATTATGAATTAAGTATTGTGGAAGAAAAGAAAATATTAGATAAGTTAAATAAGGCTTTATCTGATGAAAGTGCTCTTGAAAAGTTAAAAACAGATAGTGATTTTTCAGAATTATTGAGTGACTTAGAAGAAGGTCAAAATGCTGTTGATGTGTTAAAAGAAGAGAAAAGTAGATTAGAAACAAGTATTGCTACAACTGAACAATCTATTGCTAATATAGAAGTAGATAAAAATAAAGAGATTTATTTCTTAACTGAAGTTGTTAGACATTGTGAAGATAATCAGTTGTATGAGTTACCACCTGAAATTGAGATGACAATAATTGATGAAGATGGTAATGCTGCAGCAATTAAAGTAGATACTTCTAATTTTACAGTTTCTTTAAAGGATTTAAGAGATTTAACATTTGTACCTGTAAATAAATTAGTACATGAATTATCAAAAGAGTTATTGAAAAAATCTTCTAAATTTACTTCAAAAAATCCTGAGGAAGCAAAAGGTGTAAGAAGTGTTCTTTTGGGTGAGATAGATGAAACAGTAACGGAAAGTTTGAATAATTTATTAAAAGAAGTAGAATTAAAAAATGCAAATCCTGCAAATAAAAATGTATATGTAAATGAATTGAGAATAATTTATAAAAATATTAATACATATTTTAATTCTAAATTGGAGAATGCTTATAATTTACAGACTTGTTTTGATTATGATTTACCAAAGGTAAATGATGATGTTAAAGTTTTAGTAGCAGGTAATTTACCAAATGCTCCAAATAATTCAAGTGGAACACCACAAGGGGATTCAGAAAATCCAGAACAAAAAGACGGTGAAGGTCCTATTATAACTCCAATACAAGATGTTGGAAATAATACAGAATCACAAAATGATGGAGATTCTTTAAATAATCCTTTTGATACAGGAAGTTCACAAAATGATGTCTTAACTCAAAGATTAAATGAATTGTTAGAGAAATATAGGACAGAAGCAAAAGAATCATTAACAGGTTTATTCAGAGATTATAATTCATTAGAGGCAAAGTCAAAAGGTATAAAATGTAAGAGTGAAGCAGAATTTGAGACAGAAAAGAAAAATATTTTATATAATTTTGATGCAAAATATTTAAGTGGTAAAAATAAATTCTTTGAAAGAATAGGTAAAGAGGTAACTGTAGAACAAATTAGGAATAAGATTATAGAAGTTCTAGATAGAGAGTATACCTCAACATTGTCAGAGTATAAGACAAAAGTAGAGGCTTTGTATTATGAAGTAGTTTCTGATGACACAGGTAATAAAGGTAGTGGTGATTTAGGAACAGCAGGTGAAAAACAAGGTGAAAAACCACCCGTTTCACCACAAGGACATGGAAAACAGCCTATTGAAGATGCAGGTGGTAAGAAGCCTGTAAATGCATCAAATGGACAGAGAATAGCATCACCCGTTGATACAGAGGGTTTAACTTATGACTTAAATGACGCAGATTCATTAGGAAATGCAAAAGTTTCAAGTAAGTTAGCAGATAAAGTTGTAAAAGATATTTTGAAACAATTTGGTGGAATAAATAACATTGATGAAATAACATTAAATGCTACAGGTTGTTTAATTATAAATGGTTATACATACACACCACAATTTGGTGATAATTTTGTTAATTCATTAGGTGAAGTTCAAAAAATGGAATTACAACAGGGTAAATTAACAAGTGTATTAAATGTTGGTAGAGTAATAAATGGTATTTCATTAAATATTGCAACATTAAGTATTGAAAGTCCTCAAATTGCTTATAATGATTTGTTTATGAATGATTTAGGAATAAAGAAAGATTATACTTCTTTATTTAAATCACATCCAAATTTGGAAGATATTTATTTACCAGATGAGGAATTACATAGACATGGTAATCA
>JAEIGA010001537.1_pt1 | contig 36049 bp, 53 predicted proteins | sample 9270691 | NCBI WGS metagenome assembly JAEIGA01 (sample SAMN17057246, study PRJNA624740) | gut metagenome | biome: biome; isolation source: fecal sample | host: Bos grunniens | place: China: Xizang | collected 2019
GCGGTGCCAACCTGCAGCTCATTGAGTGCCGGGAAGTAGTCCGCCCGACTCACGCCATGCTCGTCCAGGCCGTTATACAGAGCAATGTTAGACCCGTCACCATAAAGGAACACTCGGGTGTCCGTCGTTCCGTTATAGAACTCGTGGTAGCGCTTGCTGTACACAAGTGCTCTCTCGTCCCGCTCCACCTCGTAGGTGATCTCCACATTGGACAAACCCTCAGAGGGAGCAGACGTAAATGTCACCACGCCGGATTCCAGGTCGACGGTGTAGCCAGTCGCCGTTTCTCCGGCAATAGAGACGCTTGCAACCGCTTTCACGGGACTTTCCACCAGGTGGTAATCCTTGCTCTCACCGTCGCCAGAAAAGCGCTGACGGCGGAAGGGGGACAGGAGATTGTAATTCTCCAAAGTCGTGCCGCCGCCGCTGGGTCTGGATGCGGTGACGACGCAGGGGATGTAGCCGACAACGTCCTGAATCGAGCCTTCGCCGTCCCACTCCTTGTACTCGTGGCCGTTCAAGATATAGACCCGGTCGCTCATGCCGAAGAACTGAGTGGTGTCGTCTGTCAGCTCGCCCAGGTCGGTGGCGGTATTCATGCCGACAATGTCCCAGACATGACCGCCACAGGCGGCAAGGGTATGCTCCTCGCCACCGACGAGACCCGACCAAAGGCCTCTGACCGGAGCGTCGCCCATGGTAAGCACAGTCTTGGTGCCCGGACGAATCTGGAGGCAGTATTCCTTGGACACTTTGAAGTTCTCGAGCACGGACGCCTCGCCCATCTTCAGCAGAGCGTCGCCTGCCTTGCACTCGTTCAGGCCGAGGAACTTTTCAATTTTATAGGCGTAAGTGCCTGTACTGGAAATAACTCGTGCCATATGTGACCTCATGCATATAGATAGCTGGCGGAGGGCTCACCGCCGCACAATGTGTACTGATAGTCGTCGCCCGCTTCTTCATCCTCCTCATCGTCCGGCTCCGGGGTGAAGCCCAGCGACCAGGTGACACAGCCGTAACGGATGGCGTCAGGGCCGTGGGTGATATCGTGGGGCTCCTTCGCCACATCAGACGGATTCTTGGGGTCGTGCTGAAGCGCCTGGAAATCGCTAATGATATGGGAGCAGTTATTGAAGAAGATGAGCCCGGGCCGCCCGTCAGGGCGCAGCTTCAAATCTTCCTTTACTGCCATCCAGCCCTGCACGCGGTTGTTGTTGGCTTTGACCAGCGGCAAGCCGCTTTGTGCGAAGGTCTGCGCCTGCGTTCTGCCGGTGTCTCTCGACCTGTTCCACATATCAGGAGGGCCGATATTGACGTCCACTCGCTCATCCTTTGAAGTCATGGACAGCGCGGCGCCGGCAGCTTCCGAAACAGTGAGGTTGGATTCGTAGTACTCCCGATACACATACTTCCGCCCGGTGTCGTCGATGGCGTACCAGAAGCAGGCGAACATATCCAGACCGTAGTCAATGCATCGGTAGTGCGGCCATTCCTTGGGAATGAGGAAGGGGTCGCAGGTATGTACCCCGTGTTTGACCTCGCTGAAATACTGGCCGCTGAGTGCGTCCCAGTCGCCGTAACGGTGGGCCGCTCTCAAATCCTCCGGCATCTGGTCCAGCATCCGCACATACTCAGGCGATGCCTTCATCAGCGCGGTATTGTCCTCGACCGTTGCGGGGATGAATGAGTAGTCCTTGGGGTCTTCGCCCTCTTGGTAGTCTCGAGTGACAAAGAGGCGCTTCACCCATTGGTGGCCAACCGAGCCGGGGTTACATGTTAAGTAAAAACGCTTGGGGAAATCATTGACGCCACGCAGGGTCGCGCCGAGCACGCGGAACTCCCACTCGGTGAACGAAGTTGCCTCGTCAAGAAATATGACGTCGTGTTCCGAGCCCTGATATGAGTGGATATCGGCCGTGTGTTGCAGATGGCCGAACTCAATCTTCGACCCGTTCACGAAATACATCGCCTTCATTGTGGCGGTGTATGTAGCAATCATGTGCCCGGCGGGGCGTTTATTCAGCGTGGCGGAATTGACGAATGATATCATCGGCTCGATGACCGTGCCCTGCAATTCCTTGTAGGTCTTTCGCAGGAACAGAATCTTGATGCCGGGGTGGTTCAGCGCAAGGCCGACTGCCTTACGGATAATGACCCACGTCTTGCCGCCGCCACGAGCGCCGCCGTATGCGGTGTACCGCGTCTTGCTCTCGATGAAGCGACGCTGCTTGGGGTTGGGGTCGCCGAAGTCTAGGCTAATCTCACCGGGCGTTGTTTTGGGCTCTCGCTTCTTCGCCAATCAAATCTACCTCGACTTCCTTCTTCTCGCCCTTGCACCAAAGAAGCAGTTTTCCGTCTTTGATGCGGCCCAGCTTCTTGCCGCAGTCCGGGCAGTAAATCCATCTATCCTTCATCTGTAATCCTTTCTGGGTGGGCTACCAGAATTGCACTGGCGCAGTTTATTGAGCCCCTGTTTACGCCCCGGGGCTTATATAGTTTGAGAGGAGGTGCTCCTATGAGCTGTGGGGCTGGTGGACGGACTTGAACCCCCGACCTGCTGATTACAAATCAGCTGCTCTACCAACTGAGCTACACCAGCGTTATCCTGCGTTTTAAAAAATTTTGGGGGAGGGCGTTTCAAGAGGGGTGACCCCTTTTTCTGGTGGGGGTATGGCCGAGGGGGTGTATATAAGGTACAGCTAGGCGCTACCACCCACCCCTTTTTCCGGCACCCCCACCCCCAGGCCTAACTGCCGTTTCCCTGGTTGAAATACCCCTACAAGCAACGCCCCTGGTGAATCGACCTGCGGACCAGCGACCCGGCAGGGGGTTATTGCTTCGGGGTTGCTTCGGATTTGTCCGCAATCCATTGCGGCGCAAGGACTTGCAATTAACAGCCCGTTAATTACCCCAATTGACCTTAGCCCCCCGGTTGGCGATATTGACATTAACCGCCGTGTCTGGCTTGTCCTTGTACCCGCCGTAGCACTCTTGCTTGCTGCCGAACTGGGCCAGCTGGGTGAGCTTGGGGTTAATGAGGGCCAGCGCTTCGAAGTAGGCGCTCGCGGCATCATCAACGCGCGCGATTTGGTCCCGGTAGCTTGTACTATTAGGACTCTCATCCCCCATCCAATGCTTGACCATTGAGCCGGTGATCTGCCGCTGAATGCTGTTGCCGTGCTCCTGCCAGTACCTGACGAATGTCGCCCGGGTGGCGGGAATCAGCTTTGCGGTGCTGCCGGTCTCGCGTGCTTCCTGCAAGCTGGCCTTGTGCACCTCCAGGAACTGGTCCACCATCTGGCGGAGCTCGTCCAGCGTCAATTTATGTTTCATGTCGCTTCCCTCCTTTCATCGGTTCTGCCGGTGGTCGCTGTAGCTTTGCATTGGCGGTCCCGGTAGAAGTGCTTCTCTTTCAGTCTTTGTAGTGGGATTTTTTTCAGAAAAATTTGCACTTTTTTTGAGAAAATTTTTTTGGACATGAAAAAGCCCCTGGGGCATCTCTGCTCCAAGGGCTTTGTGTTACTCCTCTGTCCGGTTGTTCTCCATATATTCCATTATCCATCCGCGGATTAATGCGTTTGGCGTCGTGCCGTTCCGGCTGGCAATCACCTGGAACTCCTCCGCCACATCCCGCCGCAGCCGGCAAGAGATGTTCTTCATGTTCTCCTTGTCCCATTTATCATTAGCTCTCCGCTTCGCGTCGCTTACTGCCATGCTATCACCTCCTGTTTGCTATTATATTGTATCACGACCCGGCACTATTGCATAGTGTACAATCTGCACAAATACACTATGCAATCCTTGTGCAACATTCCCTCTTGCAATGCACTATCCCATAGTGTACAATTCAAGACGTCAGGAGGGCAAGCCCACCCGTCGGGCGGTCGCTGAGACGCTAGAAGAAATCTACTTCTCCGAGTATATCGAGGAAGAGTAAGCAAGGAGGATATACCATGTTTAAGAAGAACGCAAAAACCGAGATTGGCAAGCTGACCAACACCGACGAGCTGAGCTTCTGGAGCCTGCTTTGCTTCTCCTGCTGATAGCTCACCCGGACACCCTAGGCCGTCGCACCGGATAAAGCGGCGGCACCCCAGGCTACCACGCCACAAGCTACCACGCCCCAAGGCTACCACACAACAGGAGGAAATACCATGCTACAACTGCAAATGGCGCTAACCGGCGTCGCTCTGTTCGTCGCAGCCGCCGCCGTGCTGCTGCTCGTCGTCTTTCCGATCTGGCGCTTGCTGGACCGGGCCGGAATGATTAAGGAGGTTTGACCATATGAAAAGATACTATGTTGAAACTTGGGACGATAGCCGCCCCATTGCAGATTTCGCAACAGCAGAAGAACGGGAAAAGTGGCGGGCTGAGAACTGCTACACCGATCATCGTGGTTCTTACCTGAAAGACACCAATGAGCGTATTGCATATTACGAATGGTAACAAACCCGCCCCGCCCGGTGGCATCGTAACCGGGCAGAAAGGAAGAACAAACATGACCAACAAGCGTACCGGCAAAAAGGTCGAGATTAGAAACGGCCTTCAGACTATCACCCGTTCCACCTACACCGATGAGTATGGCCGTGAGTATTTCAAGTGTGACGGAGAGAAGTGGTATATCCAGCAGCGACCCAACGGAACCTTCTATGCCATGTTCTTCCCCAGCGTTAGATATATTTGAGAGCACGGCAGAAAGCCGGCGGAACCTGGACACCGGCGCCGAGACCGAGACAGAGCGCACCACCTACCCCGGGACCATGCGAAGCCAGGCCCTCAAAGATTACGCCGCTTATGTTAAAGCCCACCCCGGAATCATCGCAGAAAAGGACATCGAGAAATCGAAATGGGAATAAGAAAAACCGGAGCAAACGCTCCGGTTTTTCTTGTTTTTTGCACGAACTAACACCGAACTAACGCCCGCGCTTTTTCAAAACTTTGCGCAATTTTCTGCGCCTGTTTTGCATGGCAAATCAGCGGATTCCCTTGCTTATGTGGCCGCCTTTTGCTCTGTCCTTTTGTTACCTTATTGTAATCTTAATATCCCGGAATAGAAATAAACCGACAAATCCATTGCGGCGCAATAGGTCTGTCGGTTTATCTTTTCCGCACCCGAAGCAACAGCGAACTAACGCTAAAAGTAGCGGGGCGCGGCGCAGGTCCTTACCTGACCTTCTGCATCGCCCGGTGCAAAGTGTCGTTGTCGGGGTGGATATAGGTCTGCGCTTCAATGGCGTAGTTTGCATGGCCGAAAATACGCATCATTTCCTCCGGCCGGATGTCTGCTTTCGCCGCTCTGGTGATGGCCGTGTGCCGGCAAGCGTGAGGCGTAAGTTCCCGCACCCCAATCTGCCGCAGGGCTGGCCGATAACAATTTGCTACAAATAGCCGATAATGCCAGGCCTTACCCTTGCCGTTGCAAATCAGAGCTTCCCCTCCTTTGCTCGCCCACTCCTCGACGATCTGAAGCACGAAGGGGTCCGCAATAGGAACCGACCTTGCTTTACCTGCCGCAGTTTTCAATCCGCCCACCAGCACCCGGGCCTTGCGGTCAAAGCTGAATGGCGTAAGGGTCAGCAGCTCATTGATACGGAAACCGGTATAACAGAGCAGGTAAATTACGTCCGCATAGGGCACAACGCCGACGGCCTGCCGAATCTTCTCCACCTCGATTTCGGTGAATGCTTCTTTCTCTTTCTGCTCCTTCTTAGGAAGCACGATGAACTCGGCGTAATTCTTGGGAATCACATCGTTCTGCTCCGCATACTTGCACAGCGCAACCAGAAGCGTCTTAACATTAGTGAGCGAGCTCTTGCTCATGTCCTTATGCTCGTCAATAATCTGCTGATAGGAGGCTGTGCGCAGGTCTCTAATCCGCGCCCGGCGCATCTGGTCGGGCACCTTCTTCCATGCTGCCTTGTAGCTGTTGATAGAGGCCGCGCCGGCATTCTCGTAGAATCTCCCGCTCCATTCCTCGTACGCATCCGACAAGGTCATGCTAAACCGCTCTGACGGCATCCGCAACCATTCCCGCAACGCTTCCCGGGCCTCTGCTGAGGTTGCGTAGGTGCCAATGCGCTGCCGTTTAGACACCAGGCGTTGCCGCTTCTCGTCGAACTCGTAGGTGGTCGGCGTGTAGGCCACCCACTGCTTGGTCTTTAAGTCCTTGCGGAATACTACAGACCCGCTGCCATTCTCGCGCTTGACGTGTCTTTTCATATTTACTTTTCCTCCATTATATGATATTCTGGAGGAGTAGTTGGTGTGGTTCATTAACTACTCCTCTTTGTTGTGTGGTAGCACTTAGAGGCGCCCGTTCCCGGCGTGTGGTAGCTCCGGGGGCGGGTTTTTTATTTATCTGTCTCGGTGAGTCCTGTTTATTGGACTTGCCGCTTTTTTCAAGATTTTCTATCTTTACAAAATCGAACTGCTGTTCTATAATCCAATTACCAAATTAAAGGAGGGGACACAATGAGTGACCGGGAACAACTAATTGCTGAGATTGCGGATTTGACTGATGAAGAAATCATTCTTGTTTTGACCCTCTTAAAGACTTCACCGCTCGCACAACATCAAGAAGCCCCTTGACTGCTTCGTCGTCCAGATCGTCAATAATAGCCAGGAGCTCCTTGCGCTCCGGACTCATGCCCTCGTCAGAAATGGCGGGGGCTTTTTCTGTTTCCAGAAGGGTATCTGCTGGCACGCTGAGAATTTCCGCCAGGCGCTTTATCTTCTTCACATCAGGCTGGCGCTTTCCTGTTTCATAGCCGCAATAGGTGCTCTTGGTGACACCCAAAAGCTCTGCAACCTGTAACTGAGTCAGCCCTTTCGCCTTTCTTGCTGTCTTTAAATTCGTCTGAAAGCTCATACCTTCACCTCCTGCCATCATAATAGCAAGAGGTTGGCGTATTGTCAACTTTATTTTGAAAAACCCTTGACAAGTTGGCGATACGCCACTATACTAACAGCAAGGTTGGCGATACGCCAACAAACAGAAAGGAGGTTTCCCATGTTTCCCAATCTGTTAGGCCAGAAAGCGTACCGGCACATTACAGATGCACAGCTCGCCGGAGTACTTGGCATCAGCAGGAACGCTTACTCCCAGAAGATTAAGACCGGGCGATTTACCCCGCAGGAATGCAAAGCGCTCTGTGACTTCTTCGGCAAATCCTTTGAGTATCTATTTGCGGAGGACAATGAAGTGGACCAAAAATAAACCTCCCCTGCATGAACAGGGGAGGGAATCTGATGAATTATGGAGTTGTGTAGACTGTAAATCCGTCTCCATTGCAACTGGGACACGGGGCGTAACCCATCGCAACAGCATCTTCGACCAAAACCGAATCTTCGTATTCGACGTAGTCTTTGTTGTCGCAATAGAACGAATGATACAGCATCTTGTCGCTCGGGTCCAGGTAGACGCGCCTAGTTATTCGAAGCACGCCATTGGCGACAAGTTCGTCTAACGCAGCATCCCATCCTTCGGCATAGCCTTCTTCATGTCCGTCGAAAAAACCATTGTCATACTCATTGCGAAGCGCATATTCTGCCGCCGCATACCCCGCTTGGTACCCAAGCTGGTAGTTTTCTGTTTGTTCTGGCTTTTGTTCAGAACAGCTCACGAAAACGCACAGCAAAAAGAAGCCGCCCAAAATTAAAAGAGATCTCAGTCCTCTATTCACATCGTTTCCCCCTTTTATTTTTCGGGCGCTGAACCCGTGCCGAACCGAGCGCATTATACCACAACCTACCACAACCGTGCAAGACCGCACAGAAAGGAGTGCTACCACATGACCGACCAGGAACTCGATGCTTACCCCCGAATCACCCCAGAGATTGCGTCCCGCTACCTGAAAATGTACACCGCCCACGACCTGCGATATTTCCTCCAGAAAGGCGTTTGCCCCTTCGGCTTCGCATTTCGGGGCACCGGAAACCGCATGGTCTACCGCATTGACGGGGAACGCCTGAAGGCATACAAGCGGGGCGACTACCCGATGATGCTGATTCAGCAATAAAGGAGCGCTATGGAAAAGCCTACCTACGAAGCCTATTCTGAGCTACCACAAACCGTCCTGTCCAAGCACTACCCGGACAGATGGAACGACGAGGATATGCTGCAGGAGGGAAGGCTGGAACTCTGGCTGTCCATCCGGGACGCAGACAAGGCCCGGGACTTTCTCCCCTATGCGTGGAAACGCATACTGAGATGCTACCACAGATACTTAAAGGCCCAAGCCCCGGCCGAGGATACGCTGGACGGCGTAGATCCGGCAGACAAAACAGGAAACGACTTCGAGGAATCGAGAGCCCTCTGCGAATCCATTTCCCGCATTTTGAAAGACCACCCAGACGAATGCCGGGTGCTATGTCTGAAAGCAAAGGGGTACAGCTTCCAGGAAATCGCCGTGAAGATGGGCCTGGACTACCACACCGCACGCCGCCTTGCCAAGCGGGGCGGGAAAAAGCTCCGGGAGCGCGGAGCGTTATGAAAGGAGTACATATGAAACGGATTCTCTGCCGGCCATGCGCCGTCCACATCGGCGCAGTCTTCCCCGTGAAGCAGCTCCCCAGCAAAGCCGAGAAGAGCACCTGCCAGGAGTGCCAGAAGCGCCGCTTCTGCAACGAGTACGAAATCGGCAAGGCGGTGAAGAAGTGAAACACGTTCTGGTTTCCACCGCCGCCTGCCTGGGCATGGCCGTGCTGGTCTGCGCAACCCTCTCCATGTTCGCCGCACCCATGCTGTTGCTGTTCCTGGCATAAAAAGAAAGATGCTTACGAGCTGCAACTCGTAAGCATCAGGACGACCAAAACCACTCTCTACAGGCTGGAGTCCATTTGCATGATATCCCAGCCGGAAAGGATTGTCAAGTGAATCATATCAACGAAATGTGCGCCGAGCGCGGCATGTCCCAGAAGGACCTGGCCTTGGCACTCAACGTAGACCCCGGTCTGATGAGCAAATTTTCCCGCGGGCATTGCCTGCCGAACCCGACCACCATCACCGCCATGGAAAGCGTATTGCGAGCGGACCGGCTGGCAATCTACGACTTCGCCGACCTGGATTTGCTGGGCGGAAGAAAAGCCCCCAAGGCGCAGTCTGGGGCGTCTGAGAAGCGCAAGCCAAGCCTCCGCAAATGCTACCGCATCTCACCCCAGTTCGCCCGGTCTATTCCGGCGGATGTCCTGGAGGTCTGCGGCTACTCCAATTGGCAGGCGTGGCACTACGCCGCGCTGAAACGACTGCTGGGCGAGTACGCCGCCAGAGTGAAACACATGAAAAAGGAGAAAGCGTAATGGTCAACTGGACCGAGATTAAAGAAAGGCTGGCCGACGCCAAGGACAAGGCCTTTTGCCGCTTCGCCTACGACGGCATGAGCTACAACATCCAGAAGGACGGGGACAAGTTCCTGCTTCGGGACGACTACTCCGGGCGGCTGCTCTATGCAGCCAAGGGCATTGGGGACATCTCCCGAAACTTCTACCACATCCACCGCTACGGCATTGGGAGGTAACGCATGGGACATATCTGCATCGACTGCGGCGCAGTATTCGCCGAGCCTCACCAACGGCTGCTGGACGGTGCGTGCTGGGAATCCTCCGTTTGTCCCTACTGCGGAAGCACAACCATAGAGAACGCCTACGAGTGCCGGATGTGCGGGGCGGATATCCCGGAGCGGCAGGACGCCTTCCACCTGTGCGCCGAGTGCGAAGCCAAGACCGCGGTCATCTTCCAGAAGCACCTGGACTCATACACCGCCGAACAACTTGCCTTCCTGAATTGGAAGTGGGAGGGCATTGAATTTGAAAGGAGCAAGACATGAGCGTATTTGAGACCCTCAGCAAAATCAACGTCAATGAACACACCGAGAAGAAGAGTGGCCTGACTTATCTGTCCTGGGCATGGGCCTGGGCGGAGCTGAAGAAGCACTACCCCGACGCCACCTACACCGTCTACGAAAATGCCGACGGCCTGTTCTACCACTCCGACGGCAAGACCGCATGGGTTAAGACCGGCGTCACCGTGGAAGGCATCGAGTACGTGGAGTTCCTGCCTGTCATGGACCACCGGAACAAGTCTATCCCTGTCGATGCCATCACCAGTTTTGACGTCAATAAGACCATCCAGCGCAGCCTGACTAAGGCCGTCGCCCGGCACGGCCTGGGCCTGTACATCTACGCCGGCGAAGACCTGCCCGAAGGCGAAGAAGAGCCCGAGATTATCTGCGCCGGCTGTGGCAAGCCCATCAAGAGTGTGAAGAAGCGGGACGGCTCCCTGTGGGCTGTGTCTGATATGGCGGACTACTCCTCCATGCGATATGGCAAACCCCTCTGCGGCGACTGCATGAAGTTCGAGCAGAAGCGCGAGAAGCAGAAGGAGGCCATGAATGGAAATTGACTTCACCGAGGCGGGCATTGCCCCCACCAGCAACGGCAGTTACCTGCTGCTGAAGCTGCCCTATGAGTCCATCACGGAATTTCTCTCCTCCATGCAAGAAGGCAAGGTCTACACCGTGAAGCTGGGCGAGAAGCGGAAGAAGCGCAGCCTGGATGCCAACGCCCTCTACTGGGAGCTGTGCGGCAGGCTGGCGCAAAAGCTGGGCTTCACTCCCGAAGAGATTTACCGCCAGCACATCAAGGATATGGGCAACTATGAAACGCTGTGTATGCAGACGGAGGCCGTCCCAATGTTCGCCCTGCGCTGGGTAGGGGAACACACAGGCCGTCAGATCAGCACCCGCGCTTCCAAGCTGCCCGGCTGCACTACCGTCCTGGCATACTACGGCTCCAGCGACTTTGACCGCCGCCAGATGTCCGTCCTCATTGATAGCTGCATCCAGGACTGCAAGGCCAACGGCGTGGAAACCAGACCCCCGGAGGAAGTCGCAAGCCTGCTGGAGGCTTGGAAATGACGAAGCGCACCAAAGCGCTGGCAATTTCCAAGGCGGTCAAGGACGCCGTCTGGGAGCGAGACCAGCACCAATGTGTCATCTGCGGCTCCCCATATGCCCAGCCGAACGCCCACTACATATCCCGGGCCCAGGGCGGCCTGGGCATCGAGGGGAACATCGTCACCCTTTGCGCCAACTGCCACCGACGCTATGACCAGACCGAGATGCGCACTCCCCTGCGCCGCTTTCTCGGTGAGTACCTGCAATCTAAATATCCAGACTGGGACGAATCCCAGCTGATCTACCGAAAGGAGCTGTCCATTTAATGCTGAACAGAATTACCCTCATGGGCCGTCTGACCCGTGACCCCGAGCTTAGACACACCGCCAACAACATCCCCGTTGCATCCTTCACTCTGGCCGTGGAGCGTGACTTCAGGGACAAAGCCAACGGCGAGAAGGTCTCCGACTTTATCGACATCGTCGCCTGGCGTCAGACCGGCGAATTTGCCGCCAAGTATTTTTCCAAGGGCCGCTTGGCCGTGGTGGAAGGCCGGCTGCAGATGCGCGATTGGCAGGACAAGGACGGCAACAAACGCCGCAACGCCGAGGTCGTGGCCGACAACATCTACTTCGCCGACTCCAAGAAGGACGACGGCAACACCTACGCCCACCAGTCTCCCACCCAGCCTGAGTTCGCCGAGCTGAGCGACGTCGACGGCGAGCTGCCCTTCTAAGCCATGGAGGAGCGCAAGGCATTTAACTTCTTCCGTTCCTACTACGAAGCAGCAAACGCTCTGACCGACCCCGCAGAGCGGGCCGAGTATCTGATGGCTGTGTGTGCATATGCGCTTGATAATGTCGAGCCCGTGCTCTCCGGCGTTCCCGCCGCGCTGTTCGCTTTGACCCGCCCAACCCTTGATGCGTCAAAGAAAAAGGCGGATGCAGGAAGAAGCGGCGGCAAGCAAACGGCAAGCAAACCGCAAGCAAACGGCAAGCAAACCGCAAGCGAAGAGGATAAAGGAGAAAGGATAAAGGAAGAAGGAGAGGGAGTATACCCCCCTAAATCCCCCCTGGGGATGAGCAAGCAAGCGTACGAGCAGGCTTTCGAGGCATTTTGGGACCTGTACCCAAAGAAGCGCTCCAAAGGCCAGGCCAAGACTACGTGGGACAAGCTCCGGCTTAGCGGCGAAACCATCGCCGCCATCATGGCCAAGCTGCCCAAGCTGATTGCATCCCCGGACTGGCAAAAGGAATCCGGGCGTTTCGTTCCGTACCCCTCCACGTGGCTCAATGCCCAGGGGTGGCTGGACGAAGTATCTCCCTCCGCCGCGCCGAGCGGCGACAAAAACCGGGCCGGAGTAACCATTCCCGCCAACGCCAGAAAAAACGCTGAGTGGATGCGCCGAGCATTGGAGGAGGAAGAATGAGCCGTTGTAGCAACAAGCGTTGCGGTAAATGCGAATACCGCACCAGCGTATCCTGCGGCAGCCAGAACTGGGGATGTTGGTATTTCATGATCACCGGGCTGCGGCGAGGCTGTCCGGCAGGAGATGCCTGCACCAAGTTCAAGCCACACACCGGCAGATATGACCGCTCGGAGGATTTCGTTGGGAAGCAGATTTTCCGAACGCTGTCGGACGATGCCGCGCTGCGCAGGCTTTACGATGCGGGGCTTAACGACCAGCAGATTGCCAGCGAGGCGAACATTTCCTCGACTACCGTCTGGAAGTGGCGGCAAAAGAACAACCTTCCCGCCAATGTCAAACCCGGCACCGCGGAAACCACGGACTATGCCAAGATAGAGGAGCTGTACTTCAAAGGCATGAAGGACACAGAAATCGCACAGGCGGTTGGCTGTTCCCGCAGGACTGTCGGACATTGGCGGCACAGAATGGGGTATGCTCCGAACCGAAGCAGCAAGGAGGCCGGAAAATGAAATTCACAATCTCCGGCCCTCCCGTCGGCAAGGGCAGACCCAGAACGGGCCAGAATCGCGTCTACACGCCGCAAAGGACCAGGGAGTATGAGAGCCTGGTCAAACTGGAATACGCACGCCAGGTTGGCTTGCAACCGCTGGGAAAAGGCGTTCCTGTCGGGGTAATCATTGCGGCGTTCTACCCCATCCCAAAGAAGACCACAAAGAAGAACCGGGCGCTTATGCTGGCGCAAAAATTGCTCCCCACGAAGACACCGGACTGGGACAACATCGGCAAGATTATCTGCGATGCCCTCAACGGCTTGGCGTGGGAGGACGACGCACAAGTGGTGGATGCCCGAGTACTCAAGATATTCTCAGAAGCACCGAGGGTTGAGGTGCGTATCTGGGAAATAAACAAGGAGGATATCACATGAAAAAGATTACCGTTAGAGTTACCTTCGTCGAGGAGGTCCTTGGCACCTCTTCTGCAAATCCCGACATCCACCGGGACTACATCGCCTCCAAGGCTCCCGACATTGACAAGTGCGAGGAGGAAGTCGCCGCCCTGAGTGCGGAGGAGGCTATGGAGAAGGCTATGACCGTCTTCCCCAAACTGGCTGATGGCACTCCCTTCTTCTGGGACTACCAGATCAAGGGCTTCTTCAAGGACACCTGCTCCGCTCTCAGCCGGTGCAAGGGCGAGGCTATCGCCAAGGAGTCCTGCAAGATCAAAGCCTATAAAAAGATCATCGACGGCAACATCTTCGTGTATCCTCGCAGAGTCCTCATCGACATGAAGGGCGGCATGATGGATGTCTGCCAGCGTCCCCTCCGGGCAGCTACCGCCCAGGGTGAGCGAATCGCTTTGGCAAGCTCTGAGACCGTCCCCGATGGTAGCGAGATCACCTTCTCCATCGTCCTGCTCAATGATGGTCTGCGAGACGCTGTCATCGAGTGGCTGGACTACGGCATCATGCGTGGTATGAGTCAGTGGCGCAACTCCGGCAAGGGTCGTTTCCTCTACGAGATCACCGACGAGTCCGAGGCTACCATCCAGGACATCCGAGAGCTGAGTGCCGTCTGAGCTACGGCTTTGCATGGTGAGACGTTGCTTTGCTAGGGCAAAGAGTTGCATCGAGGCGTATGGCATAGGAAACGCATGGCACAGCACCGAGAAGGCAAAGTTGCGATACGATGCGATAGGGCAAAGCACAGAGATGGAGAGCAACGACCAGCCAGGGCAAAGCATTGACAAGAAGCGCAAAGGATAAGCAGCGATCGAATCAGCAAAGGAATAGCTCTGAAAAGCTGTGGCAAAGCCTCGCGGCGTCTGATACGGCACAGCTCGAAACGGAGGAGCGGAGGCAAAGCACTGAGTCGAGCGGCAGAGGAAAAGGAATGCGTTGCGGAGGAAACGAAATGATTGGACGAGCAGCGGAACCGCACAGGATAGAACAGCTATGGCTTAGGATTGCATGGACCAGCGGAGGCTAAGACAGGCATGGACAGGTATGGATAAGGCAAAGCATTGATTGGATGCGCGAGGGAACAGCAAAGCGCAGGATGGAACAGTAACGGCGCCGCGCAGGATAGATCTGCTATGGATCTGCTTTGTACGCAATGGCTAGGAAGAGATTGGATGCGCTATGGAAAGGAGTACATATGGACAAGACAATCAAAATCGGCTCCAGGCCGAACCGGAAACAACGCCGGGACTGGAAGAAGGGGCAGAGATGATGGATCTATGGTTATGTAATACCGCGAAGGAACAGGAGGAGGTGTGGACGGTATGACTACCAAAACACAAGCCTTGATGTTCTCTAGTGCAACCGATAAATGGTCTACGCCACAGGACTTCTTCGACAAGCTCAACGAGGAATTTCATTTTGAGCTGGATGCTTGTGCTCTGCCGGAGAATGCCAAGTGTGACCGCTACTTTACGCCGGAAGTGGATGGGCTGTCCCAGCAGTGGGACGCCTCCGCTGTCTGGTGCAATCCTCCTTACGGGCGAAAGGTTGGGAAATGGGTGGAAAAGGCCGCCGAGGAAGCCAGGAGAGGACGCACTGTAGTCATGCTCCTGCCGGCACGGACGGACACAAAATGGTTCCACGAATACATCTACCACAAAGCAGAGACCCGGTTTATCCAAGGGCGCCTGAAATTCGGGGGGGGGCACAATGCTGCGCCTTTCCCTAGCATGGTCGTAATTTTTAGAGGAGGCACAAACAATGACTGATAGAGAAAAGCTGGCAAAGCTGATTGGTGAAGCTGTTATCCGTTCCATCACTATTTGTGGCAATGGAAACATGGAATGCCCTGACTGTCCGGGTTATGGTAGCAGGAACTGCCACGATTTAATCAGAGCCGACTACCTCATTGCCAACGGCGTAACGGTGCGAGAGCCGGGGCGGTGGATTGATGGAATGAGGTGCTCTGAGTGTGGTCAAGTTGATTGGACAAAACCGAACTACTGCCCAAACTGCGGCGCAAAGATGGAGGAGAGCGAATGATTGGATTTATTATTGGCCTGTTCATCGGCGGGGCTGTGGGCCTGTTAACCGCCGCCTGTTGTGCCGCTGCCGGCAAGGCAGACGATGCCGCAGAGCGGATGCTCCGGGAGCAGGAGAGGAACGCAGATAACGATGGCTAAAGAAATATGTCAAGATTGCGAGCGCATTTTTGAGCCCAAGAGCCATAAAGGGATGATTTGTCCAGAGTGCCATAAGCAGAGATTGAGCCGCTATGCGAAAGAACGCAACCTGAACAAGCTGGGCAATGATGCCTACTCGGAGCAAGCGGCTCTACGGAGAAAGGAGAAACAACCATGTTGAAGATTGAAAAAACTGTCCTGCCATCCCCGGAACAGTGGGAAATCATCATTGAGGGCATGCGCAATCCAATGAATAGCTGGGACAAGATGGACAGCTACAAGACCCACATTGAAGACCCTGAAACGCTGGAAATGGCTGACTTCCAGTTCTTCCTTGGTGAGAATGACCATGATCTGATGACCCGGCTTGCAAAAGGTGGCGCAGTTCACGCTAAGTACAGACGGATGATTCCCGTCTATGTGACCGTTAATGCCCCGCTCTACTGGTGGAAGGAATTCGATACATACAAGGTTGGAACGGTCTGCAATTCCTGTTCCACCATGCACAAGATTCATGCCAAGAAATTTACGCTGGATGATTTTAGCAACGAACACTTGAAGGAAAAATCCTTGTACATTCTGGACATTGTGGTGGACTATATGAACGCTCTCCGTGATGCGTTTGTTGCCACTAAGGACAAGATGTACTGGTATCAGATGATTCAGCTTCTTCCCGATTCCTATAACCAGAAGCGGACTGTCATGCTTAATTATGAGGTGCTGTGCAACATCTATCACAGCCGGAAAGACCACAAGCTGGATGAATGGGTGGAGTTTTGCAAGTGGATTGAAACGCTTCCCTATTCTGAACTTATCACCGGGGGTGAATCTGATGCGACTGATTGATGCGGATGCGCTGCTGGAAGTTCTGAAAACAGAACACGATTACATCATGCAAGACCCGGAAGTTGGAAAACCCATGAAATGGCGTGAAGCGGTATGTTTCCATCGTGCGTTGAAAGCTATCGAGAACGCCCCCACCATTGACGCTGTGCCTGTGCGCTGGATTCCTGTGACGGAAGAAATGCCGCCACCTTACGTCGACGTTCTGGTCTTTGGAGAATATAACCGAATCGCAATCTGCTATTGGTGTGAAGACGGTAATTGTTTCGCCCATGCCAGAGATAAATGTGATGTCTATTTCAATGTCACACATTGGATGCCACTTACCTGTCTGATGCCTAAGGAGGGTGAATGATGAGTATTTGTAAAACCTGCGAAAACAGCTATTGCCACTATGCAAAGACGGATGTGAACCAAGTAGTGTCTTGCAGTGGATATACAGAGCCGAAAAAGCCCACGACCAACGCTGACCGCATCCGGGCGATGAGTGATGAGGGGTTGGAAAATTTCATCAGAAAAGTTGCCATCAGATTATGGGAGCCGTGGTGTGATCGTCATTGCAGAATGGACGTAGACGATAACTGCAATCGGTGCCTTGCAAACTGGCTCCAACAGCCTGCGGAGGTGGAGTGATGGACGGAAGAAACCCATGTGATGTGTGCGAAGGACGGCGTTGTGACAGTTTCGGAGAATGCGCACTACACGCATACCCCGTGAAGTATGAATGTTGCAACTACGATTGTTTCTTGAACCATGAGGGCGATTGTGCTGTTTCGTTGTTTGAGAAATGCGGAGCGTGGAGGGAGTGACGACAGATGGACAAGCTGAAACCGTGTCCGTTTTGCGGTGGCGAAGCGGAATATAAACACGCTCAGTACGGCACATATGGCAAGTATAGAGATTGCGTTAGAATCGCCTGTTCTGCTTGCTATGTTCACACCATCTTTTATGCGGAGGAAGATAAACCTTTAGGGCACATAGAACAAGCAATCGAAGCATGGAACAGGAGGGCAAGCGATGCGTAAGATTTTGTTCCGGGGTAAACGGACAGACAACGGCGAGTGGGCTGAAGGCTTCCTTACGGATGAAAAGCACATTGGTACATGGCTCTTGACCATACCCATCATCCCCGAAACCGTAGGCCAGTACACCGGGCTGACCGACAGGAACGGAAAGCGGATTTTCGAGGGGGATATTGTGAAACACCATACAATTCCCATGCTTGTCAAATTTGATGAAAAATCAGCGTCTTTCCTGGTGGGTTATACCATGAACGGCTCTTATTACGAAAACACTTTGCACGGACACGGGTATTTGGAAGTCATCGGCAACATCCACGACAACCCCGAACTGCTGGAGGTACGCAATGACTGACAAAGAAAAACTATTTGCACCGCTTCCTCCGGACGCTGTGCCTGTGGCAGACTTGAAAGAGTTTGCAGAAGATGTGGCATATCAGTTCGGATATAAAATTGGGTACAACGGGCGACTTCATATTGGAACGGGCGGCTTGTCAACGCTCGAATGGGCATTCGATATTCTGGGATGGGATGACCCACATCCTTATCCAGAAGGGGAATGTGAGTGGGAAGGCTGTCGCGAATATGCGAGTTGCGGGACTCCTACTGCTGAAGGATATAAGCGCGTATGCGGCAAGCACTTGGCAGAGTATAGAAAGAGGGCGAATGATGAGCGCACAATTTGAATGCCCTGTGTGTGGGCATAAGAAAGGCATCCCAGCGACCAATGACATGGTGCATAATCCTAGCCATTACACTAGCGGAGGTATCGAGTGCATTGATGCTCTTAAGGCCAGTATGCCATCGGAAGAGTTCAAGGGCTTTTTGAAGGGCAACGTCATGAAATACTTATGGCGTTACCAGATGAAAGGCAAGCCCCGGCAGGATTTGGAGACAGCCCGGTGGTATCTGGACAGGCTGATTGAGGAGGTCGAGGCATGACTGACAGAGAGAAGCTGGTTGAGATGATTGAAATGGCAAGATGTAAGATGTGGGGGGAACAGGTGACTGGCCGTTTGGAAAAAGACTATTTCTTCGCTGACTATCTGCTCTCCCACGGTGTAACGGTGCGAGAGCCGGGGCGGTGGGTAGAGAAAACAGACCTGCTAGGTGATGTTTACTATGATTGTTCCAATATTCTCACAGAAGCGGAAGTCCTGGCCCAGCTCGCCGAGGAGCTGATGGAAGCCGGGCACGCCGCGCTTAAACTGCGCCGGGCGCTGGACGGCAGCAATCCCACCCCCGTCACCGTGGAGGATGCCAAGGCAATGCTGACGGAGGAAATCTCTGATGTGAAAGTTTGCCTGCTGGTGCTCGACATCGCTCCCGATTATGAGATCGTGGAGAGAAAGCTCAGACGATGGCTAGAGCGACTCCAAGGCGCATCCCAAGAGAGGAGCGAATAATGGCAAAGCGGAGCATCGCACGCTGGATTTGGGTCGCAAGTACATATCCGGCGGTAGGTTTCAAAACCGGAATCTCCTGGGCGTGCATTTGTTCCCGTTGTGGCTCAAATGGTGACAAAGGGCTTTATTGCGCCATCTGCGAGAGCAGAATGACGAACGGAAAAATCATTCCATAAATAACAAGGCTGGTCAAACGACCAGCCTTGTTTCGTTAATCATAGTCCTTCTTAATCCAGCCGTAAAGGGTTTCGGCATCTGCCCGGCTCCAACCCTCAGCCACGAGTCCGCTGATAATGTCAGCCTTCTTCTTGGCGGAGTAGGCGGAGTAGATGCGGCTCCATTCCTCGCCGGTGAGATATCCCTTGGCAAAGGCTTCGTACCGCTTCTGGCCGCTGTCGCTCATCTGAGAAACATAGAAGGCGTCGTCGTCGGTATATTTGACATCCTTGTCGACAGGGATGTAGAAGCCGTCGGAAAGCAGAGCGCTGTCGATGGCTTCCTTTGCTCCGGCGCTCAGGCTCTTAGAATCATAAAGGGCTTGGCGCTTGGCGGTGTTATCCGCATCCTCCTGCAGCTCCATGCGCTTGAAGCGGTACTGCCAGAGGGCGAGGTCATTCATGGATGCATCGGTGCCCTTGATGGCTTCCTGGCCCTTGGCAGACACATTGTAGCCAGCCACATTGAAGTAGACGGCCACCTGCTGGTCCTCCGTCAGGCCGCTCCCGGTGAGGGCGGAAACCACATCCTCCTGCTTGGTCTCGCCGGACATGGCGGACAGGGTCTTGTCCCATACCCAGTAATCCGCATAGTCCAGCCCCGCCTCGGCCAATGCGTCAACCTTGGTCAGCAGGCCGTTCTCATACTCGCCGTTGAGGTAGGAGTACTTGGCGTAGGCGCTGGCGTATTCCTTGGCGGAAGCAATCAGCTTGGCCTGTTCGTTGGCACTTAGACCCTTGTAGGCGTCGCTTCCCAGCACACCCTCAATGGTGGCGTGGAGGGATTGTCCATAGGCAATCTGGAAGTCGCGTCTCTGCTCATAGGTAAGCTCATGCTTCGTTCCGTCATAAGAGAAACCGGAGGGCGCTTTCCGGGCGGGGTAGACAGCGACGTCACCGGTGACGGCTGCCAGCCGCCGAATCTCGGTGGTGACAGAATCGTCCTTGTAGAAACTCAGCGAACTGGGGTTGACGAAGGCGTTGAGCCAGCGAACAACTGCGTTGGTGCCATACGTCCGCTCATTGCCGAAACTGTCCTGCTTGGTGGGCAGCATCTGCCGAGCGCCGGGGAGCACGTTCATAACCTCCGCTTTGGCCTCTTGCAAGCTGTCTACAAGCCAGTTTCCGCTGTCAGAGGTGTAGACGTCCCGGTAATATTCATCCGTCGCTCTGGCCGCCTGGCGGGACAATGCGGGGATGAACTGAGTGGGCAGGTTCAAGGGGATGGACAGGAGGGCATCTGCCACTTTCCCGCCGGCGCTGTCGGCGGTGGAGTATCGGCCAGCATCGTAGATGTCAGAGATACTCTCCAGTGCGGGCATTTCCAGCAGGTTTCCAAGGCTGTTATAGAGAGATGCGAGGGCGGCGTCGGACACCTCAAACTGCTCACCCAGCCTGTCGGCTTCCTTCATCTCTTCGGCAATGGCGGTGCCGATAGCCATCTGCGTGGCGAAGGGTTCCAGGAAGGACAGGCCAACCAAGGCGTCGCCGTCCTGCCAGTCGGTGCTTTCGCCATTCAGAAGGCGAAGGGCGGCGGACACATTGAGCTGCGTGCCGCTCAAACCGCTGGCGGCATTGAGGGCGGCGGCGTTCTTGTCCTCCTCATCCTCGGCAGATTTGAGCAGGCCGGCAAGGGCAAAGGCGGCAAACATGGCAATCAGCCCGGTGCCTGTCATGCCACGGGACAGACTGTCAACGGCGTTTCGCTGCTGCTGGATGGTGACATCTTCACCGCTCGCAACGACCTCGGCCACCTGCAGGAAACCCTTTGCGGCACCGAGAGGGGTGTAGGCCAAAGCACGGCTAACCAGGTTTGCCGGGGTCTTGGCAAAGGGAAGAACGGCGTCGCCGAGGCCGTAGCCCTCAATACCGGCGAGCTCATTGGCTGCATTGCGCAGGCCAACGGTAGTCCGAGCAATTCTGGAATCATCCTGGAAGGTGCGGTAAAGCGCCTCCTGGTCTGCGACGGCAGCGATGTCCTCCGCAGTCGTTCCCGCCCGGAGCTTGCCGGATTCCTGCAGGGCTTCCAGCCCTCGGGTGGCTTCCGCTCTTGCACCGCCCTTTGCCCGGGCGTCGGTGACATTCAGGGCGTAGCCCAGATACTTCTCCATGGTGGACAGGAAGCGAACAACAGGGAAAGAAGCTTCGCCCTGCGTATTGCGCATACGGAAAGACCGGGAGGTGGAGCGTTCGTATCCGTTTTCCGCTCCGTCCACGCTGACATCGAGGGCGGTCTGGATATAAGCCTTGCGTCCGGCGGTGCGGATACCGCGGCGCTTCTCCGGGGTGAAACGGCTCTGATCCAGCGCACGGCTTCGGGTTCCGGTAAACTTGGAGAGTGCCATATCAAGGAGTACGCCGGTATCAACCGCCAGCGTATCAATGGCGCTGAAGGTGGTGTTACCGATGAGGTTTCGTGCGGTGGTGGCCAGATTGAACAGCATACTGGTGACCGACCAGGTTTTGAGTTTGCGCCCCAGAGGAACCGCAACATAGTCGTTCGCCATGGCGGCGACCAGGGTATTGGCGTAGTCACGCAGAGACTCTACGTCCTCCTGCCACAGGCTGTTCTCCAGCGTGGAAGAAATCTCGTTGGTGAAGAACTTTCCCGTATGGCGAATGCGGGACATCTCCTTGATGATGCCGATGAGCGTTTCTCTGGAGGTCTCAATCTGCGCTTCCACCTCGTCAAGCTGACGGATGGTCTCGGCGTCGAGCTGGGAACGCATCCGCTGATAGGTGCGGATGTCCGCACGGTTTCTGCTGTAGCGCACCTGCTGGTAGGTGCGGATGTCCGCGGGAGAAAGGACGCCTTCCAGAATGCCGGGAACGGTGTCCTCAACGGTTGCGCCGGAGATGCGGCCAACATAGGTCGCAGCGTTGCGGAGGACTTCATCCTTGGCCGAGTCGTCCAGCGTGGATTCGTCCAGCGCTTCTCGCACCATCTTGATGGCTACGTCTTCCGGCTTCTTTCCGTATTCTGCGGATGCCTGCATCTCTTTGGCGGACATACTCAGCTTCTGCACACTCTTGTCTTTGAGCATGCCAAGCTTTTCGGCTGCCGTGTAGCTCTCGGAGCCAGCCGTTGTGCGGACTATCTCCGCATAATGCTCCTGGAGCATTGCGGCCATCTTGATGCCGTCCGGGCCCCAAACAGCGTTGTCCATCAAGAACTGGAACGCGGCGTCGTGCCCATGCTCCAGAATGTAGGCGGCGGCACGATTGCGGTTGTATTCCTCGGTGCGAGACACATAGCCCCTAGTCTGCTCGTCAAACCCGACTGCCTCGGCTTCTGCTTCGGTAAGCGGAGCCATGTTTGCCACAGTATTCATCGCAGCCTGGGAAGGCTGGAACACACCTTCGCCCTCCATCTTCTCCGCAAAAAGCCTGCGGTTGCCCGCGTTGTCAACGGGGGGCGCAGGGGTGGTTTGGCGGGAAGTGCCATCGCCGCCATCGGCAAAGAACTGGATATCCAGAAGCATACCCTTGTGCGCTCCGAGCGCGATATTCGCGGCAAGCTCCCACGTGGCATCCTCCTGCTCCTTCTGTGAGGAAAACATGGGCTCTTCAACGGGAGCGACAGCATCATAGGCGGCTACCAGCCCGGCCAGAGCTTCGCCCTCTGTGGAAACTTCGGGGAAGTATGCGGTGCCATATGTATTCTGGAGTTCCTGATAGACGGAATCGGCAGAGCGGCCGGTGCTGGACAGAGATAGCCGACCTCCAAACCTGCGCCGGAACTCCGCCCAATCGGTTACTCCGGTGGCGGCTACCGCATCGGCACGAGCTTCCGCGGAAGGAGACACAGCAGTGGAGCGAATGGCACGGCGCAATGCGACGCGCATCTGCTGGTTATCCTCTCGTCTGACGGCGGAGGAGGTAATTTTCTCTGCTACATCATAGGCCATGAGCATCGCCTGGCTGGCGTCGTATGCGGGAGAATCAAAGAATGCGGTCAGCTCTTCGATGTCTGCGGCGATTTCGGCCTGGTCAGCGGAGGAATCATACTGAGACACGATGGTCTTTGCCACCGTGGTGGCATCCTTCGGGGAAATGCGGCGAACAGCAGGAGGTGTCGGAGACTCCTCGGTGGAGGGCGCCGCCTCAACTGCAGGACTTGCAATGTCAACTGCAGGGCTGGTTGTGTCAACTGCAGGGCTGGTTGTGTCAACTGCAGGAGTAGACGTTTGGACGGTAGTTGCTCCGGGCATCATCGCAGGCATTGTAGTCTGCACGGCCTCGGGCTGGGTCACCGCGGGCTGTGCGCTCTCGGAAGGCTGCACGGCAGAGCCGGGGCGGGAGGTGGCTCTATTGAAGGCCGTACCGGTGCCGTCAATGATACCGGCAGTCAGCGCACCGATTACGCCGGCATAAATTGCTTCCTCAGAAACAGGGGTGAAGGTTTCGTCGTCGCCCAGCGTCAGGTTGCGGAAAACAGGGGTGAGAACCTCCTGCAGGTATTCCTCGGTGAACTCACCACCAGCGTTTGCGGCTACCTGAGCTGCGGCCCGGCTAATGCCAGACCGTGCGCCGGCCAGCCAATTGGACACAGTCGCAGGCACCTTACCGCCCAGCCCTGGGATGCCGCCGAGAATGTACTGCAGGCATGTTTCGCTGGCTGTGGTGATGGCAGCATAGTTTCCTGCCTGTCTCTTGGAGTAGCCCTCGCCCAACGCCTGGTTGTAGGAGTTGCCGTAAACACTTGCGCCCATGGTGGCAAGACCGGGAATAGCACTCGCACCGCCAGTCATGGCGGTAGTGGTGAGGGACGGAATCATATTGCCCGCGGCAACGGCCACATCGTAGCCTAGTTTGCCCGCACCCTTCAAATCGTCCCGGACGGCGGCGGAGCCATACTGGAACGCAGACGTGGCCAGCCGGTCACCGTCGCCCGCAATGTTTTCAATGACCTGCGCCGCGCCGCTCTTCCATTGGTCGAGGCCTGCGGCAATACCGTAGCCTGTGGTAGCCAAGCCGCGCATGGCCCTGCGCAAAGCCTCCGGGCCTGCGTAGGAATCCAGGTCTCGGAGGTTTTCTGCACTCAGCTTGCCGGAGCGGCGGTTCCATTCCTCAGCCATGAAGTTGAGGTAATCGACAGCAGCCTGGCCGCCCTGGGTGTTGTAGATGTAGTGGTAAGTACCAACTTCATCCGCCGACGCCCAAGCGGCGGATGGGTTCAGCCGCCAAGGTTCAGCAGACTTCTTGACCGCGTTCTCGGCATAATCCGCATTGCTGCGCATAGCGAAATAACGGTCATTGGTCTGGAGCCGTTCCGCTTCCACAACATCCTGCAGGAGCTGGGTGCGCTCCTCTTTGAGCCCTTCGGTCCGGCTGGCGACGGACGCATGGATGTTGTTCCCAGGCAGGAAAGAGTTGATTGCGCCGAGATTATTTGCGACAGCATCTTCGGCGTCAATCATGGTCGTCAGCTCTGCCACCCGGGCGCGGGACGCTTCCACATCAAGCCCACGGAGATATGCGCTGCGCTCGGCGGCGGAGTTGTCAATGACAGGCTGGGACTTTGCCGTCTTCTTGGCGGTCCCAGCCCGAGAAGGCGAAGATGAACTGGGCGCGGACGCCTGAATCATCTTGTCCACAGCTTCGTAGTTAGCTTGTACGACAGACTCTGGGACACGTTCATCTTCTGCGACAGATTTCTTCGACCGAGCAATTCGTTCGGTATCCAGGGGCGAGCTCGCCGCAAATCGGGCTGCGGGATTTGCCCGCCCCGCAGCCACTTGCCCTGCAAAAGTTGTCTGTGCCATTTGCCTCGCCCCCTTATTTAATCATTGATACATACTTGCCATTTGCCCCGCCAGAGGTCCCGGAGCCAGATGCCTGTGCCACGGCCGGGGAAGCCGTCGTCTTAGACTTGATTCTATCTAACAGTTCCCTGTACTGAGTGGTGGTAAGGGACGAAGAATACTTCGCCAGAGCCGTGTTTGCAGCCGTGAGATTTCCAGAGTTGATATAGCCGCTTACGACTGAATAAGGATTAGATGCCGATGCCGGAACCATGGACATGACCTCGCCATACGGATTATTGGAAAGAGCCGCAACACCTGGAGTTCCAGCTGTAGCAGGAATCGTGGCTTTCGGAAGGTTATTGCCGCCACCATCGCCGCCGCCACCGTCGCCGCCGACATCTTCGTCGCCGATGCCCGAAAGGCCAGAAAGGCCACCGGAACCGCCGGAGCTGCCAGACCCACCGGAACCGCCGGAAGATGCAGAGCGCAGACCCTTGTAATAGGACGCCATCTGGCTGGCGGTAGTGGAATCAATACCAGCCTTGGCGAGGGTATCGCCGCTAGGCATATTGCCGGTCTGAAGGGCGTTCATTGCGAGGGTGTAATAATAACTGCGGTCGGCCTTATCCTGGGAAACCTGGTCCTGGTAGGCCGCATAGAGGGCATTGAAGTGGTCGCTGTCATACGCCGCTTCATTCTCTGCGAGGGCCGCGTTGTGCTGCGCTTCGGTGGCGGCCCGGGCACGGGAAAGCTCGGCAAGGGCAGAGGCTTCGCCCTCACCCAGCGCAGACAGGCCGCTCTGATTCCGTGCGCCGTAGGCAATGCGGGCCTGCGCCTGTGCGCCGCTGTTCAGTCCGGCGGCGGTGGAGTACTCGCCGAAGTTCTTCAGCGCCTGCTCGTACTCCGCCTGAGTGCGGTTGCGCTGTTCCCCATAGGCTGCAGAAGTTTCTTTGGCCTGCGCATCGTACCCTGCCATGTTCTGCTGATAGGCAGCAGTCAGGGCTTCGGCGGCGGCCTTTTTCTTCTGTTCATAGATGCCGTCGATGTAGGGATTCTGGTATTCGTTGAAAGAAGTTGCCATAGTATGCTCCTATCGTTGTAGTCGAGGGTTGTTACACCTTCTCGGTGTACTTCAGACTGACCCAGCCCTTGCCGCTTTTCAGCTTGCCCCAAAGAGTCTCGCCGTTGTAGCGCTCCTCCACGATGGTGAACACTTCGCCGCGCTTGACCCTTGCGGTGGCGGTGTATTTGACACCGGGGCCACCGCGGACATTGAGCTCATTGGCGGTAATGCGGACCAGATAGAAAGGCTCCACCCAGGTCAGACCGGCAGTTTTGACGATGCCCCGGGCAATGCCCTCGGCGGCCTTTGCCGCCCAGGTCTCGTCCAGAATGAGGGGCACGTCGGTCTTGGAGTCCATGAAGCCCACCTCCACCAGGATGGCGGGCATCTTGGTCTTGCGGACCATGTGCAGGCTGGAGGCGGTCAGCGGGTTGGAGCGGTTGCCGAACGCCCCCACAGCGTCGACGAGCCCCTCATAGACATTTGCCTGTAGCTCGTCCGCCTTGGCAGAATGCTTGCCGGAGTAGACATAGACCACCGGGCCACCACCGTTGCCGCCACGGATGCCGGCGTTGTGATGGATACTGACGCAGAAATCACAGCCGTTCTCGTTGGCCCGGCCGGAGCGTCTGTCCAGCGCCACATCGGTCTCCCCGGTGGAATCGTCCAGCCGGATGACCACAGCGTGGCATCGGGTCAGATGCTTGGCCACCTGGCTGGCGATGCGGTTATTGAGCACCCACTCCCGGGTCTGGTTGGGGTCCAGACTTTTCAGGCACCGCTTCCCGGCGGTGTGCAGGCCGTGGCCTGCATCAATGGCGATTTTCATATGTAGGACCTCCTTGTTTGAGGTAGCACCGCCCCGTAGGGCGGTGCTTTTAGTTAGCTTTCGAATGAGAATGTTGACTTAGCCGAAAACAGCCAGAATGCCGTCCCTGTCCAGCTTTTCCGCAAGGGCGGCAGAGCCAGCACTTGTCAGATGGATTTTATCGGTGTTCCAATATTTCGCCCTATGGGTCGGATTGACCACGCTGTACCAGTCGAAGATGCAGTCTACGATATGGATGCCAAATCGCTCAGCGCACTCTTTGACCGCCCTTTCCTTGGTTTCCATCTTGTACTGACCAAAGGAATACACATCCCAAGTCTGCAATTCTGCCAAGTCGACAAAACCAATCATCTGCGCCGTTTCGTCATCCGTGTAGTCCATGGTATCGGAATAATTCGCAGGCTGTAAAATGCAGATGATACGGGCATTGGGGAAGTTTTCGTGCAGACTCTTGAAGATATAATTGCAAGCACCATAGATGTAGTTGGTGTCCATGCTGGTATGACTGCCCAGCCAAGTGTCCTGACCAAAGCCATCATTTGCACCGCCCATGAATGTGATTAGCTTCACATCATCAGCGGTATAAACCACATCATCAATGGTCTGTCCATCCCCGGTATAATTGGCAATAAAGCCATTCATCCGATTCCAGAACGGAGCAAAACCCTTTGCACCAGTAGTATCACCGCAGACCGTGGAAGATGTTTTTCCCTGTCCGTCATAAATCATGCCGTACTTTTCAGCAAGTGCTTTGAAGTAGGAATCTGCATAGACCGTGTAAGAATCACCCAACGCAATCCATACACCGCCAGACAGGGCAGCTTTTGCTTTCAGCGCATCCATGCCGTAGTCGGTGCGGATTTTCTCGCTGGAAAAGGTTTTTAGGGCGCTGACCTCTTCATCGGAAACAGTGGGGACAAATTCATCATTGACCGCAGGGCGAGACATCATGTCCGCCGTCCGTTTGATAATCTTCGCATCGCTTTCGTACCCGGTACAGTTCTGCACCTTCAAAGTGGAATAATCCTTGTCCAGAACAAAAGTGCCATAAAGATACTCGCTCCAAATGACATAAGACGAAAGGTCATTGCCGTCCCCGTCCTTCAGCGTACCGCCTTGACCGTTATACTGTCGGCGGTATTTGACGGTATCACCAGCAATCAGTCCGGTCAAAGTGTAGGTGGTCATGGTAGAACCAACGGAAACGCTATCCGCAACATCTGCCATCGGATAGGTGGTATAAGCATCATCCACACCTACGGTGTCTTTTGCCTTGATACCACCGCCACCAGATTCAGCATTTTCAATGGGTTCATATTCCCCGGTTTCGGGGTTCAGTTTTTTCCATACTGCCATTTAACTCACCGCCTTATCCGTTGTAATTATAAAGCAGATATGCCGTACTACCTGCACTGACCGAGTTCACGGTTTCAATATAAAGGAATTTCGCCTTTGTAGAATCAAGTGTTCCGGCATCATACAATGCCTGAACCGTTGCTTGAAGTGCAGCCACATCAATTTCAAAGACCATGTATCCGCTTTCGCTATACTTGTCCCACGCATTGGTGACGAAATCATAGGTTCCGTCGGTTGCCTGTGCAACGGTAATATTAGTGGCGATGACTTCACTACCATAGCCGGAATTATAGCTAGCTTTAATTTTAATAATCTTTTTGTATTGGTCGGCAGGAATAAAGTAAAAATACAGCTTCTCAACATCCAGTGCCATGAAATCATCCCAAGTGGGGCTTGTGCTCGCACCGAAGCTAATAGATGCCTTATCAGAAGAAGTCACTACGCTGGCAAATGCATTGGTTTCAGACAGGTCAACATCGCTTTCCGTGCTTACCGCCGTTGCCGTTGCAGTAATCCCCACATCACCAGTCACAGCGGAAATATTCACCACACCGTCAGCATAGACTGTGGAAGTCACATCCGTGCCGCCCATAGTCACCTTGACCGTGCTGATTTCATAGCCGTCAGCCGCCGACAGGGTTGCCGTATAGCTTGCATTTTCCTCAACAGAGGATGCCGCATTACTGTTAGTCACATTGGTCAATGTGTTAGTAATGGTGTAGGTCACAGGCTCGGTATTATCGCCGCTATCATCGGTATCACCGGAATCGCCGCTGTTGTCCCCGGCGTCCGCTTCGTCCTCGGAAGTGTCAAGCCAGTAAACTGTCCCATCCGTGGGCTGGTCAGGGCCGATGTATACGGTCGCATTCTGGGAAGAACCCTGCTCCAACGCCGCGATGCGCTCATCCAGTTCCGTCCAAATTGGCAGTTGATCTCCATCGTCGCCCTTAGCAACAAGTAGCGCCCACGATTCGGTGTCCGTTCCCGGCTCAACGCCTTCGGCTACTTCATCGCCAACGCACACCCAGGCAGAACCGTTGTGGTGCACAACTTCTCCGGCGTTGTACACAGCAGAGCTGTCCCAGACATCTTCCCAGACAAGGCCGGGGTCGCCCTTTTCGCCCGGGATGCCTCGGGGGCCGGTGGCATCTACCCCGGTGTCCTCACCTGCAACATACCAGTTGCCGTTTGTGCCGATATAGGGGGCGGTGCCGCCGGCATACACGCCGACGTCTACATAGGCGTCCTCTTCCCTGTTCCATACATGCCAGTTGCCGTTATCGCCGACGATAGGCGCGTGGACGACGGCGTTCTCTACGGAAGCCGCCGCGGCCAGAACAGTATCAACCCAGCCCTGCTGAGCGGCGGGGATGTCGCTGTTGCTCGCCGTCAGACTTTCACGGATGGAAGTCTGGAAGATTTCGCTCTTTGCGAGACCGCCGTCTGCCGGGGTATAGACCACTTCCGCCTCGCCATTGCCGGCAAAGGCGGTATCGTCCAGGCCGATGGCCCAATACCAGTAGTTGCCCTCTTTGGTGGCGATAGTGGGATAAGCCACGGACTCGCCGGGTCTGCGGCGCAGAATGGAAACAGAGCCTTCGCCGAGCTCTCTTTCCCAATCCTTCAGGTCAAACTCCACCCTGCGCACGTCGTGTTCACCGACGGCGCCCAGGGGGATTGTCTGATTTCTAAACGCTCTAACGGTAAGCATGAAACATCACTCCTTGGGGGTGTTGTAGGTCATAGCCTGAGTGCTGTCGCTGATGCCTGCGGTGGTGGGGTCGGTCACGATTCCCAGCAGGCACAGCAGATTGATAACCATGCCGGAGAACTCCACCGCCTGGCTCTCGGACACAGGGGGCACAATACCCAACAGGGCAATGATCTGATAGACCAAGGCAACGATACCCGTGACGAGCGCGATCAGCGTGGTCTTATTCTTGAATCGAAGCTTCCAGTTGATGTTCATAGCTTTCTCCCTTTCACATGATGCCGATTTTGCCCAAGGCAAAGCCGACGATAATGCTGATGACTGCGGAAAGAACGTAGCTTCCTGCTTTGCGCCACATCTCGCCGTCCCGGCCTTCCAGCGTTTCCAGCCGTTTGCCCTGGGCGGCTTGCTCCTTGCACATCTGCTCCACGGACTTTGCCAGGCTGGACACGCTGGCGGTTAAGGCGCTGATTTCCTCCACCTTTTCCTCCACCACTTCGATGCGCCGATGGAGGCGGTGGTGCTCATCCTCCATCCGCTTGACGAACTCATTGTGTTCCGCCCGGGAAATGGGATTATCCAAGATTATCCCTCCTTAGTCGTACTCAAACACCGCCGTCAACGAACCGTAAGGCGTCACCGTTGCGGGGGTGTTGTTGACGGCGTTGGAAATAGCTTCGTTAAAATTCACCCGCACCCGGATACCGCAAGCGGTGATTTGGGCGGTCACGGTATAACCATCCCCGCCGGAAAGGTCGATGAAAGAATCGGTGTTGGTGGTGCCGTTGAGATAGCCATTGACACCCCGGGCAGTCACCTGACCCGTCAAGCTGACAGAACTAGCCTCCGCCACCCCTGCCAGGGGGATAGTGAAATACAAATCCTTGGCCTCGGTTGTCACAAAGCCAGCGTAGGCGTCGTACTGCAACTGCATGGTGCTGATTGCCTGCTTGCTTAATTCTCTGTCTACCTGGGTCTGAAGGGCGTTGTGCGCGCCTTCGATTTCCGGCAGGACGGTGCTGTTGAGGAAGGTCTGAATGGCGAGGGCAGCCTCGTCAAATTTAGCCTTGAGCGCATCTGCGGACAGGCCATCCGTCTTGTTCGGCTCGTCAGCGAGCGCCTGAATGATATGCAAATCCTTAGTAAGTCTGGTAAGAGTCATTCTCGGTCACTCCTTTGAAGGTGGCGGGGCCTTTCGGCCCCGCCATTATGCTCAGGCGCTCTTGGAAACGTAGATGCCGTTCTTCTTGGCATCGAGAACGAAGGCGTCGTAGATGATGCGACCCTCGACCAGGGCACCGGAGATGCCGGGGGGATCGGTGTGGATCTTGTACTCGTTCAGCTTCACGGGGTCAACGGTGCTGCCGCGGTACTTGATGATGAAGTTGACGCCGGTGGGCATCAGGGAATCGGGCACGGGGACAACGGTGTCGCCACGGGGGGTAACAGCCTTGCCGGTAGCAATGCTCTTGCCGCCGATAGAATCCAGGCCGACAACCTGGTTGGCCAGCAGCAGGGGCAGATACACGGACTCACGCATGAACACAACGCGGCCCTCGAGAGGAACGAGAGCGTTGTTCATGGCGCTCTGGCCAGCGAACACGGCCTTCAGCACGGTGGCCTCGTCCAGCTCGCCGTCGACGTTGGACAGACCAGCGCCAGCAGCCCACTTGCTCAGACGGTAGGCGTCGATTTCGGGGGTGACAACCTCGTCGGTCTGACGCTTCAGAGAGGTGTTGGCGTGCTTGATGTTGTACTGCTCCTGGGCATTACCCTTGTCGATGGTGTAGGTGAAGGAGCGGTCCTTGGTGATGGTCAGCTCCTGGGTGGTGTCGCCCAGCTCGGTGGGGGTGCCGTAGCGGTTGGCGCCGCTGCGGGTGTAGTCGTTCATGGCGACGGTGTCAACGGAGAAGACGGTGATGGTCTTAACGCCGGTGAAATGGTAGTCGTGGCCGCAGTAAGCGTCGGTGATGGACTTCTGAGAGAAGCGCTCGGCGACCTTGGACTCGAACTTAGAAGCGAGATTGATAGCCATAATGAAATTCCTTTCCGCCTGTCCTGCCTGTACGGAAAGAGAATGAGCCTGTCCGTACTGGCAGGCTCATTGGCTCTAGTTATTATTTTGATTTAGTCGTCCCAGCCCGCATAGACGGGGTCGGACTTGGGTGTGCGCTGGGTAGTTGCCATGGAACCGGGGGTGCGTTTCCTTGCAGAATCCTGGCTGCGCAGGGCGGTCAGCTCATGTTCCTGCTGTGCGATGCGCCACTTTCCGTAGGCCACCGAAAGGGACACGTCCTCCCGCTGGATGGTTTCAAAAACCTCCTTGGGAATGTCCTCGGGCTTGACCTCGGGGTAGTGCCGGATGAACTCCGCCACCTCGCGACGAATCTTGTCCTGGGCGGATTCTTCCTGCTGCTTCTGCTGGGCGTCGGCTTCCTCCTTCGCCTGCTGCTCCGCCTCCTTCTGAGCCACGGCCATTTCACGCTTTTCGAGGGAGAGCTGCTCCTTGGCAGCCTCCTCGCTGATGCTCTTTTCAGACATCAATTCCTGCGTGCGGCAGTAGTCCAGATATTCGGGAACAGTCATGTTGAGCCGCTCCGCGTACTTCCGCACCATCTGCATGGCCGCCTCGTTCTCGGCATGAGATGCTTTGAGCTGGTCGCGCTCGGTGCGGATGCGGTCGTAGTCCATGCCCTTCTGGGCGAGCTCGACAGCCTCCTCGCGGGTAACTGTTCGGGTCTCATCCATGTGCTTGAGGGTTAGGAATACGTCGCTCTGTTCGGCGGGAGGTGCTTCCTCCTCCGGTTCTGCTGCGGGTTCTGCTGCGGGTTCCTCCGTCACTTCGGCCTCAGGCTGGTCTGCCACATCCTCGGTGCCGGGCTCGTCCCATCCGTCGAACACATCAGCCTGGTCTGCGCTGACTTCCTCGACAACGGGAGTAGTCATTTCTTCCATGTTTTGCTCCTTTCCGCCTATGGTCGGGCGTTCAGAAAAATTTATCTCTCGCTATGGTCGGCGAGTAGAATACTTAAATGCCGGCGGCTGCCTGTTCGTTGATTGCTCTCTGGAGCGCGCCGTAACCCTGCCCGCCTACTACTTCCGGCTCAGGCTGGGCAGCAATCGGGCCCGCCATATCGCCGGGGACGGGGACGGCCATGCCCTGCTGAGCGGCCTCCTCCGCCTGAAGCAGAGCAACAAGAGCCTGCTGGTCTGTGATGTAGCCTGCGGGGAGTCGACGGACATACTCGCTGGTGGCAATCTTGTTATTCATCAGCAGGTTGTCCAAAGTCTGAATCTGTGCGATTTCAGACCAGTACGCAGAGCCGCCCACATCCAACTGGATGTAGATGGGGTTATTCTTCAGAGTGGAGAAGTCGAACCATTCCTGCGCCGCGATTTTCCCGGCCGGGGTTTCCAGTTCCGTGATACCAACCGCCCGGCTACCGTAGTAGCTGCGCATGAGGTCTACCCAGATGCGGGCCATATCCTCAACGCACTGGAAGAAGGACTGCTTCACAATTTCCATGGGGACGGAGGACGCCTTCTGCAGGGCAATGATCGCGCTGGTGTTGTCGGGCCGGGTGGAGCCGAGGGCGGCATCCGTTGCACCGGACAAATCCTTGGTCATTTCCACCGTCTGCTGGATGAACTGGCTGACCTGGGGGGAGATAGTTGCGGGGTCAATCGTCTTAGCCACTCTATCCACGTCGCCGTTGACGCCAATCGCGGCACCGACGGCGGCGCTCCACTTGGGCACCTTGGTCTTGTCGTAGACGACCTTCGGGTAGGCGGTCGTCATCAGCGACATATAGACCATGGCAAAGGTGCGGTTGACGAAAACCTGGTTGGGAATCAGACCGTCGACCAGGCTCATTCCGTGGTAGCAGTCGGGCACACGGTCCCAGCTCATCCACACAATGGGATAGAGCTCCTGCTTGGTGTCCCACGGCTCGCGAATCCACATATCCTTCACGGAAATGGAGGTGTGAATTGTCCCGGTCTCCTTGGAGCGAGCGTAGCGATAGAGCACCGTTACCTTGCCGCCGGACAGCCTGTCGAACCGATTGTTCACGCTGTCGGAGTCGGGCTGGATGTGGGACGGGTCGCCGTCGTATTCTTCGGCCAGCAGGGCGGCGTCCTCCTTCAACATCCGCTTCTCGATGATGATGTAGGGCTGGTCCTGCACGTCCCGGCTGGTGGGGTTGCCGAAGAACACGCGGGTGTTCTCCAGCAGTTCCAGACGGATACCGCCCTTGTTGCCGTCGCCAATCTCCATTTCCGGGTCAAACCAGGAGTAGAGACAGGCATCCTTGCGGACTGCCGCGTCCCGCATGAACTCCCGGACACGCCGTGCGGCGCTGGTGGTTTCCCAAATGGCAGAGAACTGGCTGTTCAGAACGCCACACACATGCTCGACCTCAACCATGGGCGCGACGCCGCAAGAGGGGATGGGGGCGGCGTTAATTCTCAGATTGTCCGTGCTGGTACTGGCAATCTGGAAATTGACGATTCGCTTAATGAAGTTAAACACAGGGGTAGGCAGGCCGTTGGACTGCACGCCCTCCCACTGCTTGCCAATGTAGAAGTTTTCGTTGTTCTCCACATTGTTGGCCAGGTTGAGCTGCTCGTTGAACTGGAGGCCTGCGCTGTATTCCTCGTAGACCTTCTGAGGGGTAAGTTCCATCACAGCTGCTCACCCCGTTTCGCTGCGCCGGTATAAGACAGGATGTTGTTCAGACCCGTTTCCAGCAAGTCTGAAAAGTCGAGGTCATGCTCCGCATCCAGGACGGCATCCAGCTTTTTATCCATCTGTTCCAGCAGTTGGTTCTGCTGCAGAATTGCGACGGTCAACCGGGAGACCGCCTCCAGCAGCGCAGAAAGGTCGGCTCTGTCTTTCTTGGTGTACACGGTTACCACCTGCTTCCTTCGTTGAATTGGTCGATCTGACCGTAGGGGTATTCGATAGGTTCAAAGACCTGCTGTGTGCGGACACGGAAAACGGCCAGCATTTCCTCATATCGCTGATTGCAGAAACTGGCCATGTCCGGGTCTTCATCCAGCATGAGGTGCGCGGCCAGTCCGTAGGGCATAGCGCCCTGGGCGACAGCATCGTCGATGCCATCCAGCTTCGCCTCCCAGCTGGTGATTTCGTTGGGCACAAAATGCTTGCCGGGTCGAAGCCGGGAGGTGAACTCGCCGGAGGCCATGGCGCACTCAAACCGAAGGACATTCAGAATGGGCAGGGCCCGGGCCTTCAGGTCGACATTGTACTCGTTGTCGAACTGGCCGGTGTCGCTGAGCTGGTCAGCAATCGACATTGCCTTTTCAAATACCCACTGTGCGGTTGTACTCATGTTCTCACCTTCCTTGGCATTCGCACCATAATTACGGCGTCCGTAATCGTTGCGGTGGTTGAGTTGGAATCAGAGGAAAAGGCCAGCTTGTACATCTGGAATCGAGGCACCCGGATGCGGGCGCGGATGGCCTTCTGTACAGACCGGAAGTTAAACGAAAACTGCCGGAAGTCCAGACTGTCGAATCCGTTCAGGTTGAACGACAATTCCTTGGAATAGTACTCGCCCTTCACTTCGCTCTTGGCAGTAACGGTAATGCCGCTTTTGCCGCTGGAGCGCAGGCCGATGAACAGTTCCTTCGACCACTTCTTTTTCCATGAGTAGTCGAAGTCCATGCTTCCGCTCTCCCAGTAGGCAACAATATTTCGGTCATCGTCGCTCCGATAGTTCTGGGAGTGGTGGACGATGCGGCCATCAGCCGTGCCGAAATAAGGCTGATTGCCTACCATGACGAACGCGGTGATGTCGGGTAGGCCGGTGTACTTGTACCAGGTGTCGTTGCCGTAGTTGTAGATAAGCGCAGTGCCTGCATAGAACACCCAATACTCATAGTTCCACTTGTCGTCGAACACCAGGCACCTCTCCAAATCAAAGCCCTGGAGCGACGCCTCCACCCGCTCGGAAATCCGCTTGGCGCTTCGCTCATCAATCGTGGCGGTTGAGTAATAAATTTTCCACTCGTAAGCGGCACCTGAGCAGAGAGAAAACGGGTTGTTATCGCAGAGGCACACTTGCCCCATGGCTTCGTGACCGATGTCCCTGTTAATGGGCTTGACGTAGAACGCAGCAATCACAGCGCCATCTGCCAGCGTTTGGGCGGAGTATTCCACCTTGTAGGTTTCGCCGGGCTTATATACCACCATACGGGAATAGTGGCGAATCATGCCGGTAATGGGTGCATTGGCGGTGCCAACCTGCAGCTCATTGAGTGCCGGGAAGTAGTCCGCCCGACTCACGCCATGCTCGTCCAGGCCGTTATACAGAGCAATGTTAGACCCGTCACCATAAAGGAACACTCGGGTGTCCGTCGTTCCGTTATAGAAC
>JAEIGA010001538.1_pt1 | contig 36048 bp, 56 predicted proteins | sample 9270691 | NCBI WGS metagenome assembly JAEIGA01 (sample SAMN17057246, study PRJNA624740) | gut metagenome | biome: biome; isolation source: fecal sample | host: Bos grunniens | place: China: Xizang | collected 2019
AACCGCGCTTGATGCTCGTTGATGGCGCGTTGGTGTGGATGGTGGGGAAGACACGCGCCGAAATAGAAGCCCTCCGCGCCGCGGCTTACCGGGACCGTGTGGACCCGTTGACGTGTCAGATTCAGCGCATGGAGGACATGGGCGCGGCTGCCTCTGAGATTGACGCCCTCCGCGCCGTTCGCGACGCGACCTTCTACGCGATTCAACGCGAGTTCCCGTATGAGTAAGGGCGAAATAATCGTGCTAGCCCTCTACGCCGTGGCGATTGTCGCGTTGTTCGCGTGGTACGTCGCAATAGACTTGGGCGTGTAATAAAAAGCCTCCGCTGAACACCTAAAAGCCGCCCTCGCGCTCTATTTCGAAGACGACGAAAAAAAGGTGTAACAAACGGAATCCCCCAGCGTTAACCTTACCTGCCACAGCGATGGACGCTTGGCCAAACAAAGGAGATCGCGACATGTTCGGACTTAGACTCGGACGAAGCAAAGAACCACCAACCTACCTCGGTGCGATTGGCAAGATAAAACTCGACGAAAGCACCACGCAGGACTTGCAAAAGGTCGGCAGCCTGATCATGGGTAACATCCTCGGAGGTTTGCCGCAGCCGACCAAGACCTACGAGAGACTCGTCCACGACCTATACGTGGCGGGCTGGAAGGTTGACGAGGCGAAGACGTTACTCAACGGTGGGAGTCTGCCCGGTAAGCCGCCCGAAGCAACCGCTGTAGCTGGCGCATAACCGAAGCACAACCAAGGAGCAGCAGCCATGACGCAGGTCGATGTCGCTGAATTCACACGCAGCCAAAAGGTGGCACTTGTTGCCCAACTGCGAACCTACCTCTTGTTCCTTTCAACGGCCGCCATCGGCGACCCAAAACTCGAACCGGAGATCGGCGTCATAGTAACAGCACTCCAACGACTAACAACCGAATGAAGCGCATCAAAAAGGGCCTCCCCAACGCGGGAGGCCTTTTTTTTATTTTGAGGTGTAACCAACGAAAACGGCCGGTGACACCCGTGTGTGTATTTTATCGGCGGCCGATTTGGCCGCGGAAACAAAAGGAGAAACAAATGCCACTCACACCGAAGGAACGCGAATACTACGAGGCGAAGGCGCACATGGCAGCCAAGGATATCGCTGCGATTACGCGCCACGCTCCGCCCGCCACGGATGCGGAATTCATCGCCCAAGTGGACCACGTGATGAAGCACGGGAACAGCGAAGCAAAGACGCTCGCAAGCGTCTATCTTGCGCGCTGGACCCACGCGCAAGATGAACTTTTGATGCCGGCGACGGCATAACGTCAAAAGAAGGAGAATGAACATGGGATACATGTGTGAAGAACATCACGACCGTGACCGCGACCGTGATTATACGTCCAAGGGACAAGGCATCCTCAACACCGTTCTCGGCGTTGCGGGTACCGTTGGCGCACTGAACAACGGCAATGGTCTGCCGTTTATCGGAGGCGGCAACAACAAGCTCGAGGAGTTGCGCGCAGAGAACGCCGAACTCAAGGCGGAAAAGTATGCAGAGGCAACGACTCAAGCTCTCTACAACAAGCAGGTCGCTGAAAACAAGGAGCTGTCCGGCTTCCTCTGTGGCTTGCAAGCGCGAGTGGCGACGCTCGAGGGCGACATGAAGACCGCAAAGGTGGAAAACGACAACGCCATCTTGCGCGAACGTATCGCCAACATGGAAGCGATCCACAACATCGAAATGCGCCTCGGACGCCGTATCGATGCCTGCGAGACCTCCATCCCGCTCGTCCAGGAACGCTGCATGGGCGCAGTCGAAATGGAACGCGAACGCCGCGAGTGCAACGACAACGCAATCGTCAACTACACCAACGCGACGTTTGTGCCCAAGTTGGTCGCCGACGTAACCGCCGGGACCACGACCACGCCCCAGACGACCTACAACCCGCTCCCCTGCCAGTGCATGAAGCGGTGCGCCTGACGGTCACCAGCCAAGCCTCCCAAACGGGGGGCTTGGCCCTCTACCATTTAAACCCAATACGCGAGACGAACAACGATGAATATTGACGCAACCAAGCCAGTGATTTTTGAATGGGTGTCTTCGAGCATCATGCCCACCCTTGAATCTGCCACAATGCGCGGCGCTCTCGCAGCCGGAATGGCCATCGCCAACGCTTCCGGCGTTTCTGTTCGCGCCCTTCTAGTAAAACTTTTCCCCGTAGCAGAAGCCCTCGGCCTTTGGAACGGCGCAGGCGATCTCAACACGCAGGCCCTCGCGGCGGGCATCATCGCATACTTTGGCCAAGCAGCCGAACTCCCAGTGCCAATCGGCAGCGGGAGACATTACAACATTAACAAGACCGATGCCGAGAAGCTCCTCGCAATGCTCGTCCGAGCCGAGGGAGCGCAAGCGGTATCCGCAGCAGGGAAGGCCCCGCCAGAACAATGATGGACTTTGACACCCAAAAATCAGCAACACGACTCCTCGACGGCAGCGCGACGCAGGAAGACCGCGACCGCGTCCTCTACTTCCTCGCCGCCACCCGATGGACACCCGACAAGCTCGACGAACACATCCGCACGGTCCATCACTCGCTCTGCCAGAATTGCCCCAACCGCAAGGCAGCACAAGCCGTCCAAGCCGCACAGCCAATGCAACAGCACCAACCCCAACGCATGGATTGGAACGGCATCATCAAGGCGTTGATTTACGCATTATCGATTTCAGGGGCCTCCATTCTAGCCCTCATAAAATTAATCCAACAGTAAGGAAGGAAGACGAAACATGAAAAATCCCACGATCAAAGGCTGGGCCGCCATTGCCGGCGCACTTTTGGCCCTCGCTATCTCGGTGATCGCCGCACTCAGCGACCGAACCATCACGCCGGAGGAAGCGCAAGACATGTCCGCCAAAAGCGGCGCGCTCATCGAGACCATCCAGCAGGAGACTGCCGAATGACGTGGTCCACCGTCATCGGACTAGCAATCGTGGCGGCCATCACCGCCACGTTTGCCAAACTCTGGACAGCGCACTGCCGGCGCAAGGAGCTTGACGCCGTAGACGCACGCATTGCAGAATTGGATGACGAACTCAGGAGACAGATCGATGAAAGCCCTGGCAATATACACGAGCATCTGCGCCTTGCTGCTGAGCTTGACCGGCTGCGCATTTACCGCGACCACATCTGACCGCCAGCAGGCAGTTATCTCGGCCGGATCAGCGGTCTACCCGAGAGGATGCCGGTGTTGCGACCTGGACGGCAACGACCCGACCGAATGGACCGGCACCGTCTACGTCCTACCCGCGGCAACCTATAAGGCCATCCTGCGAACCCCCGCCCAATAAACAGAAGAACCGCGCGAAAAAATCGCGCGGTTCTTCGTTGCAAAAAATTGCAAAATTTGGTGCAAAAAGCAGGCTTTTCGTGCAACTTCGTGCAATTTCGTGCAACATCAAGCCCCCATCCAAAACCCAACAAAAGCCTGCAAATTCAGTGTTTTAAGGGTGGCGCGCCTGGAGGGGTTCGAACCCCCGACCCGCGGCTTAGAAGGCCGCGGTTTTTCTTTGAAAATCAATGACTTATTTGTCGCGTTGCAAAAATATTGCAAAATTTGCAAGGATTTCGAAGTATTTCTGCCCATCGCCGGGGGCGACGAGGCCGCGATAATGACGAAAGAAAACATCGGTGCCGCGGTGCCCCATATCGTAGGCCGTGCCGGCAGCACTGCGGCTCCGTTCGTAGGCGTAAGAGGCATACGAGTGGCGCATAATGTCGGGGGCTAACAAGAGACCAGAGGCACGGCGGGCTTTGCGGATGCCGGCGTATGCGCGCCGATCAAGCGGGTAACGTTCGAGCACTTCGAGGAGGCCTGCCTCTACGGGAACGGTTCGCGCCTGCGCGGTCTTGACGATGTCGGCGGGCAAATGGATGTATTCACGCCCGATGCAGGAAGCCGGAATGCGGCGGCTTTCGGTTGGGCGAAGGCCCGCAAAAAGGCACAGCACAAAATAACCCAGCAGGTGGGGACGGGTGGCGTGGACCGAATAGAGGAGCTGCTCGGTTTGGGCCAAGGTAAGGATGGCGCGGGAGGGTTCGTTGAGCTTCTTTTGCTTCACGCCATCGCAGGGGTTCACCGCGGCGTCGCCGCGATCTATACACCAATTAAAGAAGGTCCGCAAGGCGCGCAGGATGTGATTGTGTTGGTGGGGCGTATGGTGGGCCAGCCGCCGGCGCACGGTTTCGGAGGTATAGTCGGAGAGGTTCGGACCAATATCGGCAAGCGCAGCGGCTAACCAGGGGCGATAGGTGCGAATCGTATCAGGGCGCAGCACGGCGGCGCGTTCGGCCAGATATTCCTCAATGAGCGGGGCGATCGGCGCGGGAGCGTTAGTCTTCTCGTTCGCATCCAGCCAAGCCTGGGCCAGCTGAAGGAGGGAGACGTTCGAGGGGAGGATGGCGCGGGCGGCGGCGGCATCTTGGATTTGGGTGGCGGTCAATTCGCAGGACAGATGCGCAGCCTGGGCGTCCAACCACGCCTCGGCCTCGGGTTCGGACGGGAACCGCCGGCGATTGACCACACCGGCGATGGAGATGTACGCCGCGGCCTTGCCGTTCGGCAGCCGGGTAATCGTGCCGTGGCCGTATTTGCGGGGCTTTTTGCGTTTGGGGGTAGCCATAGGAGGGTCTCGGAGAGAGGCGCGCAAGGATTGGCCAAGCGCGCCCTTTATGGAGGTGTTAGAAGCCAAGCGGGCGAACACCATGCGAAAGCAGCATGGCATAAAAGTCGTCGAACTCGCGGGCGGTCGGTTCGGGATCTGCGACGATTTCAGCGGCCAAGGCCTCCATCGCAAGGAAGGTTTCACGAATTGAGCGTTTGATCATGACGGGGTTTTATCCTTTCTGTGGCAAGAGGCCACGCCAAAGGAGACGCACAACACCGGCGGCGGTTACAACTTACGATAGATCAACGCCTCCACCTTGAACCGCCACGTGAGCGGCTGCTCGGCAGCGAACTCCTCCTTCGTCCACTTGTAGGAGCGGCCCTCGGGATTGATTGAGTCAAGGCGCACAACGCCCTGCCGCCAGAACCACCGCTTGCAAAGGATGCCATCGGTTCGGTGCAGGACGATGCACATGTCGCCCGTGCCGGGGAGTTTATCGGACACGGCCACGATATCGCCATCGAGCAGCGCGGGTGCCATCGAATCGCCCGAGATGCGCACACCAAACAATTCATCCGCATGAGCGCACGCGCACGCGACGCGCTCCTCCGAGCACTCCCAAAGGTCGCAGAGGTTCGAGAGAGCCGGATTATAATGCGCAGCCGCCGCCATCGCGACAACCGGGATGGTCTGCGCTTGGATTTTGCGCTTTGACGCACCGCCACCGGCCTGGGTTACAATGTTACCTTCTTTGCAGATATTACAAAGTAACAAATCCAGCGGGCCGCTCAATTCTTGACGGCCAGTTTCAACTCGTGCAAGGTACGCGCGAGCGATTCCTGCCGTTTTTGCAAGGGTTTCTTGCGTAAAGCCTGCACTTTTACGCATTTCTGCCGTGTATTTCATAATTTCACCTCGTTTTGAAAAAAGTTACAAAAAAGTAACATTTTTCGCTTGATTTCGTTTTGTAACCTGTGGTAACATTAGGGCAAACATTAACGGTAAATGTTTCCGTTTAACGCAACAGTAACTTAACAAAGGAAGCAGAGATGGTCAAGGTTGAAAAGATGACCCGGCTCAAAGGGGCGAAGAAAATCGCCGCGCACTACAGCCGCAGCGTCCCCCACATCTCGCAGATCTACCACGGGTTCCGCGACAGCCCCCTGCGCGAGGCGATGTGGGAGGACTTCGGGATCAAGTGCATACCCCTGAAGGGGCGCAAGCGCAAATACAGCCAACAGCGAAAGGAGGCCTGAGATGCTCGTTGAAAAACTGACCCTCGAAGACGTCGCGAAGGAACTCGGACAAGACGTGCGCTGGGTGAAGCGCAACCTCATCAAGCCCAAGGCGATCGAGTACATCCACCCGGCCCACGGGGTTTATTTCGTGACCCCGCAAGCCCTGCGCGACTACCTTCAGCGCAAGACGGTGCAGACCCACGTGCGGATGTACGTGCCCCGCCCGACGATCCGATTTAAACAAGCCTGAGACAAGCCCAGCCTAATTTTAGACAAAAGGAGACGACAATGAAGACGACGATGATGATTTTACTCGCGGTGATCCTGCTGCCCTTCCTGCTCGCCGCATGGATCCTCGGCGGTTGGTTCTGGACCACCGACCGCCAGCAGGCAGAAGCCGACCGCCGCGCTTAAGAAAGACGCTGCGTCTGGGAACTTGGAAGCCGCCACCAAGTAAAACACCGGCGGCAGATTTTCAACAAGGAGACGACACCATGCGCAACATCCCTTCACAACGCTACATCCGCAGCATCCACGCCCTCGTTAAAACCCTCCGCTGCGATGTGGCGGACTACCTGGCCACCGCCCCGCAGATCGGGGAAGACGAGCAAGAAACCCTCCAGGCCGTCGAACGTCTGCTCTTCGATTGCCTCTGCGAGACCGACCCCTACACCGACGCCCTCGGACCTGAAGCTTAAACCGCAAAGCCGGACGAGACCGCCGTCCACGTTTCATACGGAGGCCCCGCCCGTGCGGCCACGGGGACACTTTCAACCCCAGAACAAAGGAGACGAACATGAGTAACCAACTCACGACGATTAACAACCCCTACGGCGCGGCCGTCGCGCCAATGGGCCAACCCTACAGCGACGCCTTCGAGGTCGCCCCGATGGACCAGCCCCACAGCACAGCCGTGGCTTCGGCACGCGAAGCGCAGGAAGTGCAAGCCATGGCCATCATGGCCAAACGGTTCCCCCGCGACGAACGCGCAGCCACAGACCGCATTCTTGTGGCCTGCACCCGCAAAGGCCTCGCCGATAGCGCGGTCTACCAATACTCGCGCGGCTCCGATATCAGCGGCCCCTCCATTCGCCTCGCCGAGACCCTCGCGCGTTATTGGGGTAACCTTGATTACGGCTTTAGAGAACTTGAGCAGCGCAACGGCGAAAGCACCGTCGAGACGATCTGCTGGGACATCGAGACCAACACCCGCGCCCGCCGCGTCTTCAAGGTGCCCCATGTTCGCTACACCAAGTCCGGCGGTTCCATCCGCCTCACCGATCCGCGCGATATCTACGAGGCCATCGCCAACAACGCCTCCCGCCGCCTCCGCGCCTGCATCCTTGAGATTATCCCGGGTGACGTTGTGGACGCCGCCGTGGCGCAATGCAAGGCCACGCAAGAAGCGGCCATCAAGGCCGAAGGCAAGGACATCCGAGAACTCGTCAACGCGATGGTGGAGGCTTTCGGCAAGCTCAACGTTGACCGCAAGGCACTCGAAGGCTACGTGGGACGTTCGCTCGACAGCGTCACCCCGGCACTTTTGGTCCGCCTGCGCAACGTTTACAAGAGCATCAAGGACGGCATCGCACAGCCCTCCGACTACTTCGACGCGGTCGCGTTGCGCGCGACCGAACAAGAGCAGAAGCGAACCAAGCGCGCCAGTGCCGTCGCAGCCGTAAAGGCGGCCACCACGCCCGCAACGCCCGCCCCTGAGGCCCCCGCCAAGGAATACGCGATTGAAGCACCCGCCGGGGAAGCGAACGCGATAGACGCCATTCCGATGCCCTAACGATTTGGTAGCACGGCTCGGGTGAGTCGTGCCGGAGAGGCGCAGCCCCGCCGCCTGCCAACGCGGGGCATATTTCCGGCGCAAGAATGCGCCGGCACAGAACCAAGGAGACAAAACCATGCCGACTGATTTATTTGGTCAATACCGCCTCGACGAAAACCACGTGGCGACAATCCGTAAAACATTCAAAGGCGCGAACACCGCCCTGGAAAAACTCATCGAGACGCTGAAAGATCTGCAGAAAGCCTTCTCCAACGCACACCTTGGAAGCCTCGAACAGCAGATGCAGACCCTCATCGACCAAACAATCGACATCGACGCGGCCGTCAGCAAGGCCGTGGCGCAAGCCAAGTGCGGCGACGTAGAGGTCTATTAATCAACCCCCACGCAAAAGGAGACGAACATGATTGAAAAACCTTGTGACAGATACCACGTTAAGCAAGTTGAACGATGCTGCGGGACATGTAAGCACTTCGAGCGCGTCTGGGAGGACGCTTTCTGCGAGCATCCAGAACTCCGTGACAACGTATTCGTGGACGAAGGGTTCGTCTGCGACCTTTGGGAAAAGAAAGGCGGTGAAGCATGAACATTAAAAAAGCAGATGAGCAATTGGGCGGTGTCGCTGAGCTTTCAGTTTATAGCCGCGATATATTCTGGAACTTCCTCCAGGCTAGGTGGACTAAAGAGGGAGGGATGGAATGGTTCAAAGCCAAATGGACTGGCTACAATGACCGGAACTGGTGGAACAATGTCGCGCCATCCATGCGCAGACAAAAATGCGTAGGCGACCGAGGCACAACCGTCGTCCTTGAAATAGATTTCGATACCAACCTCGTCGTTGAGGTAGAAACGAAAGGCGGTGAGGCATGAGTGACACTAAAACAGACCGCCCAAAGTGCGACGAACTCGTGATCTCGATCACCGTCCACATCCCGCACGAACCCGAAGAAGGCCAGTCGGGAGCAAAAGTCCAAACCAACGTCCACTCCGAATTCAGCAAGGACGCAACCGTCGTTACAAGGGTTTTCAACGCCTTTCTGCGAACCAACATCATCAAGGCTCTCAACGACACCGGCAGGATGATAAACACCCTCACAAGCCAAGAGGAGGAAGAAGCATGAGCAACGAAACGACTGAACGAAAGCCCGACGTGGCAACGATTAAGGTGACCTTAACCTTTGAGCCGGACGGGGTGATGTATGACATCGTGGGGACTATGAAAGAGTACACGAGTAAGACTACCGCCGTTATCACCAAGAGGGTGGCTCGAGCCATTAAAAACGCCACCAAGTCGACCCTCGAAGACGTCAAAGCCCTCTTTGAATTTGCCCAAGAGGTCGCAGAAGGTGAGGTGGAACATGAGTGAAGCACACCACGAACGCGGGATGAGCCGGTGGCCGGCGATTTTGGCCTGCGGCTGCTTCGAAGGCGGCCAGGGCGGCGCAGATGCCGACTTTGGAACAGAGAAGCACGCGCAGCTCGCACAGTTGCTGCTCCACCTGCGCAACAACGGGCACCTGCCCCCACGCGAATCGGACGGCTTCTTTGACGCCGGCGTCTACCGTGCAGCCGAAACGATCCGCGACAGCCTCATCGCCAACAACGTGACCGCCGACGCCCTGCACATCGAAGATCGGGTGACCCTCGAAGATGGCGTCTTTGGAACCGCGGATATTTGGTTCGAAGACGAGAACGACCGCCTCTTTGTCTGGGATTTCAAGACCTTTCGCAACCCCGGTCGCGACTACACCGCGCAGCTCGCCGGTTACGCCCTGGCTATCTGCCAGACCGAAGAAGCCAACGGCCGCACCCCGCGCCACGAAATCCACCTGCGCACGCTCTACGGCGACAGTGCCATGATCGACTCCACGATGCTGGACCTCTACGAACTCCAGCAGATCCGCGACGAGGTGATGACAGCCTTCGACAAGGCCGCCCAAGGAACCGCGCAGCCAACCCAGTGCAACTGGTGCGAACTCTGCGCCCACAAGGCTGGCTGCCAAGCCTACGCAGCCATCGCAGAAGCCGTCACAAGCACACCCGCACTCGCCGACAGCGTGCAGCACTGGGACGTCCTCACCAGCCAGGAAAAGGCCCAGCGACTCCTCCTGGCCGAAGCCGTGACCAAGTGGGCAGAAGGCGTGCGCGCAGCCGGTAAGGCCGACCTTGCCAGCGGCAAGACCATCTGCGACGAGGCCAACGGCATCCTCTTCAAACTCCGTGCCGTGGCCGGGCGCAAGACCCCGCGCATGGCCGAAGCCTGCCGGCGCCTGATTGGGCTCGGTGTACAGCCCGACGCCATCCGCGAACGCCTCAAATTTGGCGCAACGGATATCAAGGACCTCCTCAAGACCGTCGGACTGAAGGGCAAGGCAGCAGAAGCCATCCTCGAAGAGGTCTGCGACCTTGGCGCAGGCAGCACGCAACTCGTACGAGGATAAGATGAGCAATGAGCGGGGCAAAAATGCCCCGCCACAGAACAGAAAGAACCAAGATGGGCGCAGAGCATGTAGCAGCAGCATTTGAAGCGATGGCGGGGGCGAACCTCACGCCAGCAGCAAAGCTCCTCCTCGTGGCGTATGCGCTCCACCTTGGCCCCGACGGCACCCTCACGAAGTCCTGGCGCAAGCTTGAGAAGATCTGCGGGATTCACCACGACACGGCCGTGGAATCAACAAAATCACTCCGAGCCTCTGGCATTTTGGATGTGGTCGGAAAAACCGACCAATGTGGTCGGAAAAACCGACCAACCGAAAAAAGCCAATGTGGTCGGAAAAACCGACCAACCGAAAAAAGCCAAAATGGTCGGGAAAACCGACCACTCTGGTCGGAAAAACCGACCACCCTCGCGCGCGTCCTTATTAATAATCAAGAGATTAATAATTCTCGCTCAAACGCGGGTGCGCGCGTGCGCGAAGACTTTGTGACGAGCGGGCTTACCCATCCGCCCCGTCCGGAGGCCCCGAAGGGGACACCGGAGGCCCAAGCCCTGAACACGCTCTGTCAGGCATGGCCTAAGCGCACGCTTGCCAGCAGCCCAGGGGTTCGAACCGCCTGGATTGACATCCTGGCTGAAGGGGTGACCCCCGACGAACTGATGGCCTGCCTTGGCATGGCCAAGACGAGCAAGCAGTGGCTCGACGAGTATCCACGTTACGTGCCACAGCTCACCAACTGGCTGCAAGGGCGTCAATTCGCGGCCGACCTCGGCAAGATCCGAGCCGAACGCAACCGCCTCGCAGCCGAACGCCAGCGCAAGGCCGACGAGGAGAGCCTCAACGCGCTGGTCTACGATGTAGACGATTTCGAAGAAGGAGAAGCAGATGAATTTGATTGAGCATTTTAGAGAAGCCGTGCGCGAACGCGCCGCCGGCAAACCCTGCCCCCACCCACACGGTGACGGCACATGGACAGAGATGGACACCATCGCGGTGCGCTATTTCATACCCGAAGACCTGCGCAAGGTCTACTGGGCTACCCGCCAACAGAAGTGGCTCGAAGCCTACCAGACCACCAGTGGCCTGCTGGAACGGTTGCACCACCTGCCTTACCTTTGGCGACTGCCCGAGACGCTGCGCGTCAACAAGTACGACAGCATCCCCATGGAAGAAGCCATCGCAACGGCACTCAACGCCCGCGCCAACTACATGCAGCACACCGTGAGGAAGCAGGCATGATAGACAAACCCGACCCCCCGAAACTTGGCATCACGTGGTGCCTCACGCCGATCAACGGCAGCCGGCAGTGCAGCAGTTGCCTGCGCAACAAGCAGCGTTATAACTTCCCGGAATACGGCACCTTCCACGTGCAGATCCTAAGCCCCAAACAGCGCAAGCGTGCGCAAGAAGGCTGCTGCGCCACCTATAAGGTCGACAACGTCGCACGCCGGGCACAACGCGTTAATGCCCGCCGAGAAGAGACCCTGAAGCACACCGAATGCGCCACCTGCCGCAGCATGGCATGGGGCGAACGCAGCCGGGCGGCCATTGCCTACTGCGAGAATTACAACTCGGAGCACCACGGCAGACCATGCCCCAACGCAAAATGTGGATTTTACACCCGCCGGCGCGAAGACGCAGACGGGAACCCAAAAGGAGACGAAACCAAATGAGCAACGACACGAAAGAGCAAGTGCGCGAGATCTTAGAGGCCTACCGGGCGCACTGCGACAACGAGAAAGGCTGCGCATCCTGCGAATATCAAGGCCTGACCGACTGCGGGGTCGCATTCACCATGGACTGGATGCGCACCCGCGCCACAACCAAGTCGCGCAAGGACCTCGCACCAGCAGCCACCGAAGACCAGGCAGCCGGCGCCGTAGAGGCCAAGTCCGCGCCGTGTAATTGCCTCGCAGCCCTCGCCGAAAGGGTGACAGAGGCCAGGGAGGAAGTGGCCGCCATTTTTGACAAAAAGACAACAGAAGGAACGAGCGACTTTGACGCGATGTGCGCGAACATCTGCACAGCCAACCGAGCCCGCGGCGCGATGACAGCGTTCGACCACGTGCTCGCGATGATCCAGGATGTGGAAAACGAGAGGGAGCACGAATGAACGACCCAATCATACTAGGTAACCTCTTGAGGATGAACAAGGGGATATACAAGTTCGCAGATCATGCCGCGGCAGCCATCGCCAAATCCGACTGGGCCGAGGCGCGGCTCATCTACGGATGGCTAAACACGCAGGTCGAGGTTATCCTTGATGCTATTCGAGCGGTTGAGCAGAAAGAACGACGGGAGGGCTGCAACTGCAAGCCACGCTACATCAACGAAGCCACGCAGAAGGAAGGGAGCACGCATGAAGCTGACCTTTGAGACGGCCCTCGTTCACCTGAAGCAGGGCAAACACATCCGACGGGCGACGTGGTATCCGGGAGAGTGCCTCTTTTTAGTCCACACACGCGCCGGAGACTACGTCAACCAAACCGCCGGCGCAAACTTCGTGCTTAACGACATCCGAGCCAGCGATTGGGAGGTGTGCGAATGACCATCGAAGAACTCTGCCAACATTTGCGCGCAGTCATCCGGATCAACGAGGAACACATGCGGGTGGAACGCGAACTGCTCCTCCGTTGCCCAGAAGCCTCGGCATTCGGCCATTCGGAGGAGCACATCTTTGTTTTACGCGGCGCAATCTCGGCATTTAACTACATCCTTAGCAAACTCGAAGAACCAACGAAAGGAACCTGCACATGCGACCCTTGGAAGATGGCATCCGACTCGCCCCACGCGAGACCCCAACAGTCCTGAATTTAACCCTGAATATTAACCCAGCGAACCTGCGCACCGCGCAACACAAGGGTGTGCGCATCGTGCGAAGCGGAGGAAAGAATGTGGCCATCCACTACACCAAGAAGGAAGTGGAAGCCTCGCGCGAGGCCCTCATTCGCGCCATTCGCAACGCAGCACCCGTCATCACCCGCCCGCCGGATGCTTCGTGCCCTTGGCTCTTCCGCGTCGAGTACGTCTACCGGCCGAAATCGCTCCCCGAACGCCTCGCCGGATCGTTGAAGATTACCCGGCCAGACGGGGACAACCTCACCAAGGACCTCCGCGACTGCATCTCCGCCGTTGGCATCGCATGGCGGGACGACTCGCAATCGCACTGCGCCGGCGAATATCGCCGTTATGCACGCACCGGGGAACCCGCACACATCAAACTCATCCTCCGGCAACTGCCGGCAACCGCACACCTTGAAGAAGACGTGGAGGACTGCTAACAATGAACTACACCATCAACGTGCGCCTTCTTACCGCAAGCAAGAAGCAACCCGCGGGTTCGCACGAGAAGCTCACCTTCACGGGCGAGACCATCGAGAAGTACCCGCAAACGCTCCAGTTTGAGCTCTGGGACGACAAGTGCGACATCCTCAAGGGCTACCATACCGGCGACGAGGTCAAGGTCTCCTTTGAGATTCGAGGTCGCGAATGGGAAGGCCAAAACGGGAGGCGTATCATCATGAACCTTCGCGCGTGGAAGCTTGAGCGACTCGCCTCCGACGACGAGGGTCCACAAGCACCCAAACCGTCGGCACCACCGGCACCACCGGCACCACCAGAGGAAGAAGATCTGCCCTTTTAACGGGGAGGAGGTCAAGCCATGGCCAAAAGCACCACCGAAATCGTGCAAAACATGCTGCGAGAGGGCAAACCCCTCTCGCCTCTCGCTGTGTCGGAGCTCCGCAAGCGAGGAGAGGAGCAAGCCCTCAAGGTGAACGCCTCAAACATCATCCGCAAACTGTACGCCGGGGAAAAGGTGACCAAGCAGCAGCTCGAAGACGCGCGCGCCTTCTTCCCCAAACAAGTGGCGCAGGCAACTGGGCGAAAGGAGGCCACGCCCAAGGAAAGCGCCACACAAGACGACCTCGGGTGCCCGCTGGACAACGCGACACACGAACGGTTCGCCCAATTGGTGGCACGCGGCACCTCGCAGTCGGAGGCCTACCGCGAATGCTACCCGCGCAGCAAGAACTGGAAGCCATCCACGGTGTGGGAACACGCATCTCGACTCAGCGGCAAGGTTCAGGCAAGGGTGCAGCAACTCCAGCAGGCAGCCGCCAAGGAGACCGTGCTGACACGCGAAGCCTTCGACCGCCACCTGATGGAGGCCTTCGTGGAGTGCCGCGAAGCGGGCGACATAAACAACATGGCCAAGCTCGGGGCACTAATCCTCAAGGCCAAGGGATGGGAGGCTCCGAACAAAGTCGAGGTCAAGGACGGTGGCATCTCCGACGACTACGTGCCGCGACACGTGAGAGAGATGAGCACAGAAGATCTGCAGGAGATGTTGTCGCAGGTCTAGGTTCGGGAGTTTTGGAGACGTAGAGAGAAACAAGGGGGAAATCCAATGCCAGAATGCCACAAATGCAGATTCAACGGAAAGGGTTCGGTCGCCTGCCTCAGCTGCAAGGGACCAGACGAGGACCATCCCATCGGCCACAGCAGCAGCCGTGACGCCCGTGGGCGTATAGTGAGCCTGGACGCGATGGCGGCCGCATCGGGCACGCTAGACCACAACCGTGCCGCGCCCAAGATTAGGCCGTTAGGTGAATACCAGCCCACCGCCGCAGCATTCCAGTGCACCGACGAACAAGAGGACGCGGTGCGGCGCGCCTTGGCTGTCTTGGCCAAGATGGACGACAAGCTCGTGCTGCTATTCTTGGGGCTCGTTCGGGGCAACACGGTGACGGCCGTCGCGCGCAAGCTCGGCCTCAGTCGCAAGACGCTCTACGAGCACATCAAGGAGCTTCAGGCGAAAAGCCCCGAGCTTGCCGCCATTCTTGGGCGGGCGAACGTTGAGAAGGCGCACGAAATAGACCCCATGGAGACCGCACAGACGTGGATGGACTTCGGATCATGAGCCAGAGCGCAGCACAACGCGCAGCGGTGGAGGAACTCGTGCGTCGCAAGGCGCGCGAACACCTCCTGCCGTTCATAATGTGGGGATGGTGGGGCGCGGGGCGCTTCCAAGTCGGTCGCCACACCCGCGCCATCTGCGACCGCTTGACACGCGCGGCCGAAGACTACAAGCGCGGCATCTCCACCAGCCTCGTCATCACGGTCCCGTTCCGACACGGGAAGAGCGAACTCGCCAAGGGCTTCTGCGCCTACTTCCTCGGGACCTGCGCAGATCTGCAGCCGAGCATTATCGAAGCATGCTACAACTGCGACCTCGCAGAGACCTTTAGCAAGCAAATCCGCTCCATCATCGCAAGCGACGCCTACCGCCAAGTCTTCCCCGGCGTTCAATTGGCCCGAGGATCCAACAAGGCAAAACAGTGGCAACTCGCGGGGAGCAACAGCACGATGCGCGCAACGGGCCTCGTGAACGGTTCGGCTACGGGCCACGGCGCAGCCTTGCTCATCGTGGACGACTACCTGCCGAACTACGCCACCAGCCGAAGCAAAAGCCAGAAAGAAGCCATTAAAAACGCCTTTACAAACGACCTGCTCACCCGCAAAGCACCCGTGAGCATCACGCTCGTCATCGCCACCCAATGGTGCAGCGACGACCTCATCGGCACAATCAAGGCAGAATATAAAGAATTTGAGATCATCAGTTACCCCGCACGGTGCGCCGAGTGGGCCTATCTCTTCCCCGAACGCTACCCCGCCGAATGGTATGACAGCATCCGCGAACGCCTCGGCCCAAAACGCGCCGCAGCGTTGATGGACTGCAACCCCATCCCAGAAGATGGCGGGCGCTTCCAACCCATCAAGCAGGTGCGCGTACACGAAACGCTGGACGATTGGCCCGCGAACATGCGCGAAGTCCGCGCGTGGGACTTGGCCAGCAGTGCGAAGCAGCGCGACTCGGACGACCCTGACTGGACGTGGGGCGTTCGCCTGGGAGTAACCGGCAACGAACGCGACGGGTTCGACGTGTGGATCCGCGGGGCCGTTTCAGGACGCTGGGAGGCCCCGGAGCGCAACGCCATCATCCGCAGGGCTGCGAGGGACGACCCGTCGCACGTCCTACAGTGCGTGGAAAGCTTCGGTTCATACAAGGACGCGGTCGCCGAACTCAAGGCCGCACTGCGCGGCGTTCGCATCGTTAAGGGCATTCGGATGCCCGGCGACAAGACCGTCAAGGCCGCCCCCCTTGAAATCCCATTCGATGCGGGCCGCGTGCACGTCTACCGTGGCGGGATGACGCCCGAAACCTACGATCGATGGGTCGCCGACTTCGCCGCCTTCCCCGACGGGGCGCACGACGACGCGGTGGACGCAACGGCACTCGCCTATGCAGCAGTAACGGCTAGCAGCGGCTCGCGCCTACTCATCTAGCACGGGTGACGGGCGTGTGCGTAAGAAAGGAAGAAGAAAGGAAGAAGAAAGGTGGATAAAGATACACTTTACAACATCGCTGAGCGGTATTTTGCCTTCGGAGCGCACCACTTGGCCGACCGCTGGAGCGGTTACAGCGAAGGCGCACGCAGAGGCGCACTCAACAGCGCAACGCGCCAATTCTCGCGGGCTTTGAGCAAGGCGGTGGACCTTGACCAAGCCAAATGGCAAGAGGCGGTCTGCGAGCAAGCCATCGCCCTGCTCGTGAGCGGCCGCGTGGCCAGGAACGCCGGGGAAGCCGACGCCTACAGCCTGCAAGCACAGACCGAAAGCAACACCGCAGACACGCCGGACATCCCGATGATTGGCGGCTTTTCGGTAGAGGCACTCCGCGCCTGCGGATGGACCGGCAACATCGCAATGAGAGGATGACCCATGGAAACACTCAAACTCACGACACGCCCCAACGGGCGGCTTTTAGTCTCGCAATACCTCCTGAACCAAGGCCAGCAATACCGCGTGGTGGCGTTCGACGACCTCAACCTTCGCCTTTTGACGCCATCCGGCGGCCTCTTGGCCGAAACCAAGGACGGCGTTCTCACGGTGGACTCGCAGATGCTCGACATGATCCTCACGTACCGTCCCGAAGGCTACCGCCTCCTTTGCCAGGCACAAGCCATCCGAGAAGACGGGGCCATCTGGTCGGCGGCTATAGAAATCCGCCATGTGCAGCGTTAAAAGGAGGCCGCGATGGCGAAATTAAAGGTGGAATACATCGCCCTCGGCGATCTGCAAGCCTACGAGCGCAACACGCGCACGCATTCGAGCGAACAAGTCGCGCAGCTGGTGGCCAGCATCCGCGAGTTTGGCTTCACCAATCCCGTGTTGATCGACGAGCACAACGTGCTCATTGCCGGGCACGGGCGCACCGCAGCCGCGCAGACGCTCGGGATGGACCGCGTGCCAGCCATACGCCTCACCGGGCTCACTGAGGCACAGAAGAACGCCCTGCGCATCGCTGACAACGCCCTCGCCCTCAACGCCGGATGGGACGAGGCCATGCTCAAGGTGGAACTGGAGGCCCTCGAAAGCGCAGGCTTCAACCTTGACCTTTTAGGCCTCCCCGACGACCTCGCGCTCGCCCAACTCCAGGAAGACGAGCTGGACAACGTGGAAGTCTTCGAGGACGACGTGCCCGACGAGGACGCCGTCGAGACCCGCACGCAGCCAGGCGACGTTTGGCAATTGGGCGAACACCGCCTGATGTGCGGCGACAGCACCAATCCCGACGCGGTCGCCCAACTGATGTATGGGGAGCAGGCCGACCTTTGGCTGACAGATCCGCCTTATAACGTCGCCTACGAAGGCAAGACAAAAGACGCGCTGACCATTGAGAACGACTCCATGGCTTCGGGCGCATTCCGAGCCTTCCTGACGGATGCATTCCGCGCCGCGACGGCACGCCTAAAGCCCGGCGGTGCCTTTTACATCTGGCATGCCGACTCGGAGGGCTTCAACTTCCGAGTGGCCGTCCACGATACGCCGAAGCTCCTCCTAAAGCAGTGCCTCGTCTGGGTGAAAAATACCATCGTGCTCGGCCGGCAAGACTACCAATGGAAGCATGAGCCGTGCCTCTACGGTTGGAAGGACGGCGCGTCGCACTACTTCGTGGGCGAACGCACACACGCGACAGTGGTGGAAGAAGATCGCCCCGACCTGGCCAAGATGAGCAAGGCCGAACTCCTCGCCTTCAGCAAGGAACTCCTCGCCAACCGCGACGCAATGCCAACCTCGGCCATCTACGAGGACAAGCCAGCCAGGAACGCAGAGCACCCGACCATGAAGCCGGTCAAGCTCTTTGCACGGCTCATCCGCAACTCCAGCCGCATGGGAGAGATCGTCCTTGACACCTTCGGCGGCAGCGGGACGACCATCGTGGCCTGCGAGCAACTCGCCAGACGCGCCCGATTGATGGAACTTGACCCGCATTATTGCGACGTCATCATTGCCCGCTGGGAGAAGCTCACCGGCAAGACCGCCAACCGGCTATCACTGTAACCTTCGCCCAAGTTACACCCAAAGCCCCGCGATTGATGTCTCCAGGGCTTTTTTTGGGCGGGGTGACAGTCGTGTGCGTAATATATGAGCATTATTACAGAGCGACAACACCCCATCATCGAGAAGCGCCAACGGCAGCAGCAGCTGAACGCCCTGGCTTACGTGGGCGGCGCAGACTACGTCCACGCACGCCTCGTCCGTGCGCCGAACGAGTCCGACTTTTCGTGGCGCGGGCGCAACACCTCCGGCAACTCGGGTGGTTGGGACACCGGGCGCAGAGACCGCGCCGTGTGCCACCGCGAAGGCGGCCGTGTCGCCGACAAGATCAATCAATATCTTTTCAGTAAGCCCGTCAAGCGCGACGGCGTGGATGAAGCCTTCGCCCTTCACTCGGGGGCGCAAAGCGAAAGCCTCGCAGAGGTCTGGGAACATGTCTCGCGAGCCATAACGCTGAACGGTTGGTGTTGGGTGGCCATTCAGCAGCCGGCCATTCCCGACGGCATGAGCCTCCTGGCGGCGCAAGAGGCGGGCCTTGGCATTCGTCTGGCCGTACTCGCGCCCTGGGAGGTCCCCGATTGGCACTTCAAAGGCGACGGGACGCTTGAGTGGGCCATTACAGAGGCCACCGTTCGCGAAGACGCAGACCCGGAGGTCGAGGCGAAGGACGTCAAGGTTCGCACCCTTTGGCAGAGCAAGCCAGAAGGGCTTGTCGTCGTGACCTACCACGGCGACAAAGAGCACGCCCGGAACACCTACGCCAAGCGCGCCATCCCACTCGTGCTGGTGGGCAAATTGAGCGCAGATCCGTGGTGGTTCGACGAGGTCGAGAACGTCCAGGCACAACTGCTCAACTTGGCCAGCCTCCACCACGAGAATCTTACGCGCGCCGTTTACCCGCAGCTCGTCATCCCTGACAGCACCTTCCAGAACCTGGAAATGAAGCTCGTGGAGCGTTCCGGCGGTATCGACTCGGGGAGCGTGATCGAGGTCGTCAAGGAGATGACCCGCAGCGCAGACGCGCCCATCGTGGAAGGAGCCGAAGACAAGGGCATCACGCGCTACATCTGTCCGTCGGCCAACGACCTCAACGCCATCCCGCAGACCATCAAGAGCGAACGCTTCGACCTCTTCGATTCGGTCGGCCTCGCCCAATTCAATCGCGAATTGCGCACCGTGCAGAGCGCAGAAAGCAAGGCCTTTGACCATCTGGACACCAACGCCACGCTCCGTCAACGCGCCAACCTTCTGCAGACCGCAGAACGCGCCGTCGTGGCCAAAATCCGCGAGCTTGACCCCAACTTTGCCGCCTACGAACCGGTCTACAACGCCGACTTTGACGTCTCCGACGTGACCGCCGACGCGCAGGCACTCGTTCAGGTCGGCAACGTGCCAGGACTGACCCTCTCGCAGCGCAAGGTCCTCCTGCGCGCCGCAACCCACGTCATCGGCGGCATCTGCCCCATCTCCGAGGAAGAACAAGCCGCCATCAACGCCGAGATTGACGAACTCACCGATGACGCAGGCCTGCCCACAATCTAACCAACAACCCCAAAACAAAAGGTGAACAAACACATGACGAACCTCATCAAACGCCTCCTCGCAGGCGAAACCCTCACTGACGCAGAGCGCAACCAACTCTCGGCCTTCCAGATGCCTGACACCAAGGCACTCGAAGACACCATCACCGACCTCCGCGCCAAACTCGCCGTGGCCACGTCCGCCAAGGACAAGGACGGCGCAGCACTCGCCGAGATTAAGGAACAGATGGCCAACCTCACCAAGGCCGTGGAGACCGAACGCAAGGCGCGTTTGACCGCCGAGACCGAAGCCAAGGCCATCAAGCGCAGCCAAGCCATCGACGGCATCCGCACCAAGCACGGGATCAACTTCATCGACGGCATCGATCCCGAAATCACCCGTGGCGCATTTGCAAAGGCCTTCGAAGGGCTCGAAGACTTCGCCGATGAAGCCAAGGTGAACGCCGCCGTTGAAGGCTTCCGCAAGGCCAATGCAGGCCTCATCCGCGCCACCTCCGGGGCGGGCGGCAACTTCGGTGGCAACCAGCCGACCAACCCCAACCAGCAAGGCTCCAACACCGAAGCCATGGCCAAGATTCTCTCCGACGCCGGAATCATCCGGTCCTCGAAGTAAACCAACACTAACCCAAAAATCAAAGGAGCTCACTCATGCCCAATGACTTACTCACAACCCAGCAGATGGTGGACGCATCCTCCGTTCTCCTCGAAAGCCGCCTCATCCTCGCAGGCGCGCTTGACCACTACACTGAGGACAAGTTCGGCGCAGGAACCGGCAACACGGTCTCCGTGCGCACCATCGCCTCGCTGGAACCTGCAGAAGACCTCAACGAAGGTGGCGATGCCACTCCGGAAGACCTCAAGGAAGCCAAGGTCGACGTCGTCCTTGAAAAGCACTTCCATAAGTCTGTCGCGTTATCGGCAGAAGATATGACGCTCAACATCGAGGACTTCTCCAAACAGATCCTCGCCCCCGTCGTCGACTCCATCGTCACATCGATCGAGACCTACACCAACGCCAAGATCGCAGCCAATGCCGGCGGCAAGACGGGCTCGACTTTTGCGGCCCCGACGACCCTCGCAGACTGCGCACGCGCAAACCGCTGGTTCACCGATCACAAGATCATCCCGCAAGGCCGCTTTGCGTTCATCGGTTCGGAATCCGAGGAAGCCTTCATTCAGCTGGATGCCTTCACCGCCGCAACCTACGGCTCCGACGGTCCTCTCGCCCTTCGCGACGCCACCATTGGCAAGCGTCTCGGGATGAACTTCGTGGTTAACCCCTACGCCACCGACGTCGCAGTCACTCCCGGCACGCTCACGGTCAAGGCCGAGGCCAATGCCGGCGCAAAGACCATCAACGTCGCAGGCATCACTGCCGGTGTCAAGGTCCCCGCAGGCGCAGCCATCACCATCGACGGCGTGCAGTACTTCGTGGCCGAAGCCATCGCAGCAGCCAATGCTGAAAGCCAGCCCGTCAAGCTCTCGGTCGGCCTCAAAAAGAAGGCAACCGCAGGTGCAGCCATTACGGCCAACGCATACCAGCAGTCCTTCATCGCGCACAAGAGCTGCGCGGCAATCGCCATCATTGCGCCGGAACCTTCCCAGGGCGCACCTTCGGCCATTGCCAAGCATCGCGGCATCTCCTTGCGCGCCACGCGCTCCTGGGACCAGAAGAAGCTCAAGGACGTGTTGACGCTTGACGTGCTCGTCGGCATGCGCGTGCTCCACCCCGAAGCATGCGCTCTCTTTACGGCCAAGTAAGCCGTGGGCTGGTTCCACCTTACCCAGCCCGAGTCCTCCGCAGGCGTTCGTCTCCCCTGCGGGGGGCTTTTTCTCTTGAGATAGAGGCCACACATGAAAGCAGAAGACAAGGCCAAGGCCAACCTTAAGCGCACCACCAAGCAGACCGTCAAGAAAATGCTCGCCGCCGTGAAGCAGGCGACCAAGGACGTGGAAGCCCTCATCGCAGAGCACGTGCGCCAGACCCCCTATGGTTGGATGGACGCAGGGCGCGAAAGCACCTACGCTGCCATCGATGCCCACTTCAAGAGCCTCCGCAAGAGCCTCGACGTGGCGATCGGCGGGCTTGTGCGCGCCTCGGCATCAACCGGCTCCCTGCTCGCAGAAGCCCAGTCCAAAGGGGCCGTGGTGCGCTTCTCGGAGGAACACCTCCAAGCCTACCTCGAGCGTGTCACGCCCAAGAACGCGCCCAGCCTTGCCGCCGTCTACACCGCCTCCATGAGCGCATCGGTCAAGGCCGCCCTCCGAGAGACCGCCGTCCACGTCTTCACCCAAGGCGCAGCCGCCGGGCTAACGATGCACGAGCAAGCGCGCCAATTCCAAGCCGAGTGGGCACTCCGCGCCAAAGACCGCAACCCTTACCGCTTCGTGGACAAACGCGGCCGTGCATGGGAGAATGCACGTTACATCCAGATGCTCACCCGCACCACCGCCCAGCGCGTAGAGACCGCCGCCTTCTGCGACTCCATGCTCGCCTCGGGCTTCCCCGTCGCCCGGATCAGCAACGACTCCGGCAACGACTGCGGCATTTGCGCCCAGTGGGAAGGCCGCCTCATTGACCTCTCTGCGGGCCACCAACTCGGCAGCGGCACCTACACCCTCCAAGAAGCACGCGAGGCGGGGCTCTTTCACCCCAACTGCACCCACCGCCTCGAATACGTCAGCGTTTCGGAAATCCCGGACGCCTTGTGGGAGAAGATCAAGGACAAAATCGGCGTGCCCGGAGCCTTTGGCGACAACAAGACCGCCACCAAGCCCGACCTCCCCACCAAGAAGCAGGCCCAGGAACACATCAAGCAGGTCGAAACCGCCGCCGAAGAAAAGGCAAAGGAACCCATCGACCCGCTCTCGCCCGAAGCCATCGAGGAAGCCGTGCTGCAAGGCGACCCGCTCGGAGGGTCCACCGGCGCAAGATTAATCACCGCCCCAGACGGCAAGAAGTACGTGGTCAAAGCAGGCGCATCCGAAGCCCACGTCCAGAACGAGATGGCGGCCGATGCGCTCTATAGAGCCGCAGGCATCAACGTGCCGGCGTTTCGGGCGGTCCGCAGCACGTCTGGCAAACTGTACAAAGTCGCCGAATTCATCGAGGGAAAAGACCTCCAATCGTGGTGGGATAAAGCATCACCCGCAGACCGCAGAAAGATGACGGACAAATTAGCCCAAGGAATGGACGTGGACGCCATGCTTGGCAACTGGGACGTCATCGGTGCGAGCGGCGACAATATCCTCGTGGACAAGGACGGCAACCCTTGGCGCATTGACAACGGTGGATCCATGGGATACCGCGCACAAGGCGCAAAAAAGACCGGCGACCAATGGAATCAATGGACCGATGACTTCTTCACCATCGCAACGTCGCCCAATAACAAAAAATACGTCGGCCAAACCAGTGCGGGCTGGCGCCTTATGCGCGCCGCCAGACGCGACTGGGACAACCTCACAAAGGACCTCCCAAAAGAAGACAGAGACGCCATCCTTGCGCGACTAAAAGAAGTCAAAGAGCAAGCCGCCCGCGCCAATGATCTTATAGATGGCGATTATACATACAAATACACCGACAGCGTCCTAAAGGCCGCAAACGACCTCTGCAAAAGCGGCTACAGAGAGGCCGTGCCCAAACGTATCGACGAGGGAAACTTTGGGAATTGCCGACCAGATGCCAAAACAAGCAGCGCAAAACAACCAGACACCTTCAAAAAGCAAGTCCAGTTTGCATGGGACGCACTCAAAGCGGCCTACGACAACCCCAAAAATGTAGACACGGCGCAGCTTCTCGCGCAAACCAAAGACATCGTGGAAAAAGCCTTGGCTGTTAAAAAAAGCAATAAAGCCTTCAAATCGATGGCCGCAAAGATTGCCGCGCTTGAAAAAGCGCAAGGAAAGCCAGGGCATATCAAATATAAGGCGTTGATTAAAAAGATGGCCCCTCTAGAGACCGCAGACCTCGACCTTATCCCAGACTCCCCCATCCAGACGGACTATGGATTTCTTACATATAAGGCCCTCACGGCCGTGTACAAATACGTTGAAAAAGGCGGCGAGTTAGAAACAGACAAACTCAACAAGCTTTATTCAAAAGAGAACGAGCTGCAGAAGATTTATAAAGGCACTGGAGATGCCGGCGCGAAGCACTACATCGATGCCATCGCAAAAATCAAAGCGTGGGTCGATAATAAGGAATATAATCCAGGCGCGATATCCACCCTCGTGAAAGTCAATCAAAGGCAGCGTTCCCTTACCGAGCGCGCGATCGACTACATCGGGAAAAAGGATTGGGACGATTACATCGCCCAGTGGACAGGAAGCCAGGCTGGAGATTCGTGGAACTCCTTCGCCATCAAACGCAAGGTCGTGGAATTCCACGCAATGGGCATTGATGCCAAGACCCTCGACAAGGCCGCAGCCGAAATGGATGGCGTCTGGAACGGCGTCACAAACGATGGAGGCAACAAACGTGCCCGAAGCTTCAAGAAGGTGCGTGGAAGCATGACCGAAGGCCAAATCGAACGCTTCGCAGAGATTGACGCAAAGATGCGCGCCGCCACCATGCTGATGCTCGAGAACGCAGACTTTAATGGCAACGTCAGGAACAAACGCAAGGTCGTCCTATTCCGAACAGAGAACGAAGAGGCTGTCTTTGGCGACAAAAAGCCAACCGAAAAGCAAACAACTGACTACGACACGTCCGCTGCGGAATCCTTCTCGTTTAACGAAACCGTCTACGTCTACAGCGACTGCGCGATTGCATGCGCCGTGCCCTATTCGCGCATTAGTGCCTCTTATTTCATGGCGAGAGACAAGGCGGGAAATGATATGTTTTATGGCGACGATGAAAAGGAATTCAACGTCAACGCAATCGGACTCGATCGCGTTTTCATTTCAAGAGGTGAAAAAATGCACACCACCACAGAAATTATGCAAGACCCAGAAATTATGCAAAGTTTGGGCTTGACTTAAAGAAGAGAATGTGGCATCTTGAGGACGACACTGGAGAAAAGGAGGAGACCATGTTAATCATTGGAGAAAATATCAAAGGAAGAAGCAAGAAATTGGTCCGCTTCGAGCCTGGAGACAGCCTGGATTACGAAGGACCACATTATGCAACTGTAAACCTAAAAACAAAGCATGGGCTAAGGTCGTTCACAAGCAAAATCGGCTACCCACGGCTCTGCGGCGTTCTTTTCCTCGGAGGAGATGAAAGGGACTTCTTCAATTGTCTAGACGAAAGATGGGTCGCTGCGGTACTAAAGCTCTACAAAGAAGAGGCCGCCTCGCAGCCCGTGCAACCCTTTGCCAGCGACGCAGAAGCGAAGGATTATATCGCAAAACACGGGAACAAAGACCCCACCTTCGCGCACCTTCGAGATTTGAACGACTGGACCATCTACCCAGAAGACCAGTGGAGAAGCATCTAATGTGGCTATTTTCTAAAAGCGGGTTTTTCTCCGCGGTTCAACACTTTGAGAACCCAAACCTCATCCACGTTCGCGCCCGATTTGACGGCGACCTCGAACGCCTCTGCATCAACCACGGCGTCAAGCCTTGCATCGTCGTAACCCCGGGCAATGATTACCGCTATAGGATGGACTTCGAGCGCACGACCTGGGAGCGCATCGTTTCACAAGAAGCGAACGCGATCAACTACACCAACTTCAAGAACGCAGTCCATGACGGCAGCCTACGCGATGAAGCCTATATGGACGTCTGGTGGGCCATGCGGCGACACCAAGACTGACCAACCGAGCCTCGGGAAACCGGGGCTTTTTTATTTTCAAAAAAGGTGTCTTTTTCCGTTGACTTCCACGAAACGGTGTGGCATTGTGTGTGGTGTCAAAAGAAAACAAGCACAACAAAAGGAGACGACCATGAACGACGAACACCTCGCAGCAATGATTGAGTCCACCAAGCAACTCATCGCGGAATTGTACGACAAGGTGGAGGACGCAGAACTTGAAGTGACCTGCGGTCAAGAGGAGATGGCCGCAGTCATTAAGCGCGGCGGCTACGCCGAAGCCGGAGAGATCGCCCGCGCGATCGCCTTCCTCTGCGAAAAAATCACAAACGCCAAGCGCGAAATCAACTACCTCGAAGCACTGCTTGCTCGCCACGCATAAGGAGGAACGACCATGGACAAAAAACCCTTTGAATACGACGCCCAAATTCAAGACGCGATCAATCACATGAAGCTCAGCATTTGGGAATTGCGCCGCATTTACATACACGCCTTTAAAGACCGCAAGGTTAACCTTTGCCGGGCACTTCGCAACGCATACGATGCCATCGACACCGCAATCTTCAACTTAGACAACGAGTCGTTCTGGGACGACGATGCGCAGGAAGCCTCCCAAAACACCCAAAAGGAGGCCCAATAATGACATACAGAGTCTACAACCGCGAGACGCCCATCACACGCGCCGAATGGAACGCCTGCCGCAAGTACGTCGAGGGCGTCTACCCCTGCCTGAAACGCAAAGCAGCCCCGCGCGTTTTCGCCTATTGGGCCTGCCGCTACGGCCTCGCCACCATCGACACACGCACCTTCATGGAAGAGGTCGCAGCAGGCCACCCCATCATTGATTGACACGCGAAAAATATGCTATAATACACGCATCACACATTCTCCTTTTGACATATCAACAGACACCCGCCGAGAGCATCGCTCCGGCGGTTTTTAATCCCAGGGCGACCGTGACAAGCGTGTGCGTAATTTAGGAGACGCACGCCATGTTACACCCCCTCGCACAAACCGAAATCGACAAGCTCCAAGCACACGGCATCACCGCCCTCACCTACGACGAAATCGCCAGCCTGCAAGACGCCGCACGCGCCGTGGATGAAGCCGTCAAAAGCGAAGGCCTCCCCACCGGCTGCACACGCCCCGTTCGCCTCACCGGCACCATCGTCCTCTTCCCCATCACCATCGCCGCCAGCGCAGCACTTGAGCGCGTCCGCCCTTGGATAGACAACGCCGCCGAGACCCTCGCCCTTGCCGCCCTCGCGTGGCTCCTCGCACACGGTCGCGACCCCGACCTGCTCGACCGCACCACCACCGATCGCGCCACCTTCATCCGCACCATCAAATCCTGGCGGCGCAGCCTCCCCATCACCACCGCCGAACTCGCCGCCGCCGTAGATGCCGTCTTTGAAGTCGAAGCAGGCGCAGCCTTCCGCGTTGACCTTCAAGCCCTCGCCACCGTGACACGATACGCCGAAGCCCAAGGCGATGCCGCCCTCTCTGAGGCTATTTGCGCGCTACGTGTGCGCCTCTTGGCCAACCGACGACAAATTACCCAGCCACACGTCGCCCGCCCGTCGTGGGGCATTATTACCCACCGCTTGGCCGCCCTCACGGGGTGCACACCAGATGCCTGGCGCATCGCCCCCACAGCAGAAGCCCTCGATGCCTACGCCGCCCGCTTCGACTTCGCCTCCCTCTCCTCCGGACTTGGCGGCAACAAGGCAGCAGACCCCGCCGAACGCGCCCAGCGCGACGCCCTGCGCCACCTCTTCGCCACCACCGACGCCATCGCCCGCGCACACCGCAAGGAGGCCCCCTAATGGCCATCATTCCCCTCTCGCAATTCGCCGCCGCAATTAAAGCCGCCGGAGACACCGCCAAGCGCGCCATGGAACTCACCATCAAAGACGCCACCAATGAAGCCCAGCGCGACGCCATCAAAAACGCGCCCCGTTCGCCCACCCAGGTTCAACTCAACACCCTCCAGAAAGCCCGCTACATGGCCAAGCACGGCACCGCCAATGGCTACTCCAAGCACAAAGCACAAGGCCTCGCCCGGCGCAAGCCAAACGCACACTCGCGCCCCGCCCCCGGAGGCATCGAACGCTCCATCAAAGCCAAACTCACCGGCAAGGGAGCCAATATTGACGGCGTGATCTACATCGCCGCCAACGCCCCCGCCGGGAAGTATGCCGCCAAGATCCACGACGAGAAGGGCAAGACGTGGCGCAATCGCGGCATCGGCACCATCCGCAAAGGCCCGCAGGCCGATGACCAATTCATCAAGCGCGCCGTGGACAAGGCCGCCAAAACCCTCCAAGAACGCTACCAAAAGATCTACGAAAGGCTCACCAAGTAATGGCAAACAACGTCGTCGAATTCACCCTCCGCGCGAAGGACCAAGTCTCGCGCGTGCTTTCGTCCATTGGCAAGGGCATCGCTGGCTTTGCCAAGGGCCTCCTCAACCAGGGCGCGAACCTCAAAGCCTGGGGCGAAATGATCGCCGGGGCAATGCAAAACACCTTCGGGCGCGTTTGGGGAGCCGTCCAGGAAGCCTTCAAATTTGAAAGCCTCGAAACCCAATTCAAGACGCTCCTCGGTTCCATGGACGCCGCCAAGGAACGCATGCAGATGCTCGCCAAGGTCGCCGAAGAAACGCCATTCGACATGGAGGGCGTCGTCAAGGCCAACCGCATCCTCACCGTCATGAGCAAGAACGCCCTCGGCACCGAATGGGCACTCAAGCTCGTAGGCGACACCGCAGCCGCCGTCGGCGGGAACGTGGACGAAATGGCCATGTGGATCGGGCGCGCCTACGCCATGATTCAAGCCGGTAAACCCTTCGGCGAAGCCGCCATGCGCCTGACCGAACTCGGCGCACTCACCCCAGAGGTCCGCCAGAAGATGGAAGACCTCCAAGCCGCAGGCGCGTCCAACTCCGAGGTGTGGGACGCCCTCGTGGCCCACCTTGAAACATTCGGCGGGGCCATGAAAGACCTCTCCAAGACCGGCGAAGGCATGATGTCCACCCTTGAGGACAACTGGACCGCAGCCGTGCGCGAGTTTGGCCAAGCCTTCATGGATTCGGCCAAAGACTCCATCGGGTTCTTGATCAACAAGCTCGCCGAATTGCAAGCCTCTGGAGCCATCACCGAATGGGCCGAAAAGGCCAAAGCCGCCCTCGAACCCGTCCGCAACCTCGTCGTCGGCATCCTGGGCAACAGTGACAGCCGCGCCCAGGCATTCGGAGCCGCGTGGGACTACCTCAAGGAGGTCTTCAAGTACGGCGGCACCATCCTCAATGCCGCAGGCGACTACATCGCCGCCAAAATCGCAGACGTGGGCGCAATGATCCGCGACTCAATGGCCGCCTCCGCAGCAATCGCCATCGAGAACATCAGGTTCAAACTCAAAGAGCTCTGGGAGGACATCTCCCTCGGCAATATGGGCGCAGGCGCGCACGACCGCATCCAAGCGCGCAAGCAAGAGCACGAGAACATCATCGCAGGAATTGAAGAAGCTGCGGCAGAAGCGCACCAAAAGCGGCTCGGGAAGGCGCGCGAACGCTTCGCAAAAGCTCTCGAAGCAGCAGGCGATGAACTCGGCGAAGCAAGCGAAGCCATGAAAGAGGCCTTCGAAGACGCAGCCGAGGCTGGTCGGCAGGCCGTCGAAGACAGCGTCGCCAAGGCCGCAGGCGCAAAGGAAGACCCCGAAGCCAAGAAGGCACGTCTCGCAGCTGAAAAGGCGGCGGCATCCAAGGCCGTCAACAACGTCCGAGACGCGGCAACCATTCGGCGCGAGCAAGAGCAAGCCATGGAAATGAAGCGGCTCGAAGCCGAGCAGGAATTCAATCGCAAGATGGAAGAACTCGCCAAACGCAAGAAGGAGCGGCTCGAAGCCGAGCGAAAAGATGCCCTCGCAGATCTTAAGCCGCAACTCGACGCACGCCTTGATGCCGCCAAGGACGCAAAAGCAGAGGCCTACAAACGCGCAACAGATGCCGATTATGCCCGCGAGCAGGAAGCGAAGGAGAAAGAGGAGGCAAAGGCGCGCGAACGCTACAACAAGCGCGCAAGGGCACTCCTTGAGCGCGCCGGGAGGGGAATCCTCAGCGAAAACTTCGACCTCAGCAAGTTAAACAAGCGCGACCGCCGCCTTGCAGAGGCAATGCGCGCAGAACGAGAGGTCAAACGCCTCGAGAAACTCCGAGAACAAGCCTATGAGGCCGACAAGGAGACCGCCAAGAACACCAAGGACCTGGTCACCAAAATCAACAGCCTCCTCGCCCTCAAGTAAAGGAATCGCACCATGGCATGGATTACCGACATCGACTCCATCGGGCTCACCACCACCTCCGTTACCGATAACGCATCCTCCGAAGACCGCTCCGGAGAATATCGCGTCAGCGAGCAGCTCGCCGTCACGTGGGCCGCACGCCTCACCACCACCGAGACCGTCACAACCAAGGAACTCGACGGCGTCGCAGAGGCCACAGCCAAGGCTTGGCGCGCAGCCAACCCGCCGACCAGTACAAAGACCTACGGCTCCGTGGACGTCAGCACAGGCGGCGTGTCGCTAGGGCTGCGAATCGTGGCCAACGAGACCATCGTCACGCGATCCATCAGCCGCTCCAATGACGCCGGCGGCTATCGCCTCACCGAAACCACCACCGAAACCAAGACCACCGGAGTGAACCTCAATGCTTGATGATAAATTCATCGCCGGGCACCCGCTCGCACGCCTCTCGGCGCGTTGGCTGAACACCGTCGCCCGCATCCTCAACCACCTGAGGGTGGAACTCACAGACGACGCCCTCCCCTCCATTGAGAAGCCCGCACAGCCCTCCGCAACCAATCCGTGGACAATTAGAATCCCACGCGGCGGAGGCTCTGGAGGCGGTGGCGGTGCAGCCTTCACGCTTCCATCCACCGTTTACTGGGACAATCAAAACCTGCGTCTCTGCGAACGCGAGATGGCCTTTGACGGGTCCACCTTCAAGCCCACCGGCGTCATCCGCACGCTCGTGGACTTCACCCCCACGCAGATCGGCTCGGTCGTCAGCGCGATCAGCAACACCGGCACCGCCATCACCGAAACCACACGCACACTGACCGTCTACGCGCCCAATGGCGCAATCGCCTCCGACGATACCGGGGACTACACCACCAGCGTCGTCATCGGCCTCACGCCCCGCGAGGCCAACGAATCCACGCCCTATGGCGAATCGGCAACGGAGGGCTAATCCATGGAATGGAAGGCCGCAGGCTTTAGAATTTCCCAATTAGGCGAAGCCGTCTCCATGACCGCAGGTCCATCGGCCGTCATCTTGCGCCCAGACCGCGTCCAGGGATTCAACGGTGGCGGTGATACGCTATACTTAGACTTCGCACGCGCAGAGACCGTCCTCACGCCAGAAGGCTGGGAATGGCAAGTCACGACCTTTGCACCCATCCCAGAGACCGTCCGCCGCTACCTCGTGGACGTGCTCAACTTCCCGGAGGAGTGGCTCTCCAGCGAATACGCAGACTTCAAGCTGGACGAATACGAGCCTGCCAACAATTACGCCGGAGAAAAAATGCACTACGGCTTCAGGATCGTCGTCGCCCCCTGCAATTCGCTCACCGTAGTCAACGGCGCAGCAGAGACCAACAAGAGCGGGACCGTCGCCTATCTCCCGTGGTGGCGCGATGCATTCTTTGGCTACACCAAGCCCGCCACCGCGACCTTCCGGTTCTGGATCAATAGCAGCAAAGACGACGTCATCGTGGAAGACCTCGGCACGTGGCAGCACGTCAACGGGGACGACATCGAAGGCTGGGAGCACTACCCCGGACTCATCCCACCGCGACAAGCGACGAACGAACCCGGCAACACCACACTCAAGAGCGACTGCTTCGTACTCACGGGCGGCCTTTGCTACTACCCCATGCGCAACAACCCCAGCGGTTGGGAGTCCACCACAGAGGTCCGCACCGTCACCGGGCGCGACGGGAAGACTTACGTCTATCTATGGGCCTCGCCGGATCCCTACGGCTTCCGGTGGGCCGAGGTCGTAGACCCCGCCATCCCGTTCACCTTCGATGACGACTTCGAGACCAAACCCGAGATCCTAATCGAAGCCAACCGCATCCGAATCGAGAACCTCCGCAGCATCCGGACATTCCGCATCACCGCAGATCTCGCCGGTATTGAAGCGGCCAACCAGTGGACGCCGACAGAAGCGCAATGGGACATCATCCACGACGCCGTCCGCGCAGCCGAAAATGGTGGCGAAATGAGCGACTTTGACTCAAGGAAGGGTCAAGAATTCGTCCTGGGAGGTTACGTCTTCGCGACCGACCTCAAGGTCATCCCGTCGTCCACCTTCTACGAGGAAGGTCACAACGACCTCCCCGACGGCGTCTGGGTCGACGCCGTGACAGAGCCGGACATCACGCGCGTGCAGCTCGTAACAGAGGAGCGCATCGAGGTCCACTGCACCGCCGCAGACATCCACCACCGCGTGACGATTCCCAACGCCACCTGCAAATGGGAACGCACAGACAAGCACGAAATCAACTTCACTGAAGCAGCCCCGGTCAACTACATGACCTCGTCGATTCGCTTTAATGGAGACAATCAGCTCCCATCCATCGGGTCGATCAGCGCGAGCGCATTTGTCGCGACCTACGGCAAAGGTGCAAACGCCGATGAACCTGGCAGCTTCAGTGGCGACATCGTGGTCTCGTCCACGGTGCATGAGGATTATAGCCTCGCATCCTACGTACAGAACGGATGCGACCGCTCGTGGTCGATTGAATACGTCAAGTGACAGCCGTGTGCATAAGGTATGACTACTGCTGAACGAGATATCTATACGACCGCCGAAGAAGAAGCAGCCCGCGCCATTGCAAACGCCATCGGGGGCACCCTCGGGCGCGACTTCTTCATTGGCCACGTGGAGGGCTCGCCATTTTGCGCGACCTTCCAATTCGACGACGTGCCGCGCGACCTCGGCGCACAATTCGCCGTCTCGCACAAGCTGCGCACCGTGGCCATCAACGCCTCCCTGCGCATCACCGCCCCAAGACGGGGCGACATCGCGCAGAAGCTCTCCGCACTTCTGGCGGGCTACCCATACCTTGAGAGTGCCGGAGAAGTGCTCGACCTCATCCGCCTACGCGAGGACGGCTTCTCGGCCATCTATCCGACCACCGTCACAGAGACCAGCCCCGCCTTCGGCGCAGGGCAGACCACCAGCGCATGGGCCATTGATATCGGCTTCGTCGCCTGCTTTAGGATTCGCTAATTTCACTATTATTCACTAACACAACACAAAGGAACCACACCATGGCCGTTAACTTCTTCAACCCCGAAGTGCCCGAAGGCCTCGTCGGAGCTCAGTGGGACGTGCAGACCTCCAACCCCTCCACCACCCGCGAACGCGTCGCCTCGCTCGGTTCGGACGGCGACGAAACCGCCTCCTTCATCTACGGCGGAAAGACCACCATCAACGTCTCGTGCTCTTGCAACGCCGCGACCGGCACCGCCCTCACCGTGCCCTCCGTCGGCAGCGTGGTCGGCGGCTACCACATCGACTCTGTGAACCTGACCTTCACGGCCACCGCGCAGCCGACCATGGACATCGCCGCCCACAAGCACGCGCTGAACGTCTCGCACGAGGGCACCCATCGCACTTACTCGCTCCCGGCCGCCATCAAGGAGACCCTCAAGGCTGGCGTCGGCGTCCCCGTGGGCATCGCCGGCATCAAGCTGACCGACCTCGCCGGCGGGCTTTCGCAGGTGACCATTGCCCTCGCAGCCAACCACGTGGAAGCCCCTTACACCGGCACGCCCCCGACCATCCCCGCCTCCGACAACCACGATGGATCCGTCACCGTTACCGCCGAAGTCGTAGGCGACGAGCAGCCCGCCACGCCTGAAGGCTTCGACCTCACCGACGAAAGCACCACAAACGGCAATACCACCAACGACTCCCGCTCGTTCACCTACGTCCAGCACATCGCCCACGACGCTTAAACACACCGCCACCATGGAGCACTGAACCCATGACTGACATCACCATCAACCAAACGCGCGGAGGCACCCTCTCCGCGCCTTTTGTCGCGCTCACCGTTGAGACGCTAACCTTCAGCGGCACCGCGCCGGAGGACGGCACCACGGTCGCCCTTTTATCGCCGTCTGGCGACACGATCGCCAGCACCCACGTCGCCGGCGGGCAGGCAACCCTCAACCTCAACACCATTCAAGCAGACGCGGCGACCCGCTACACTGAAGTCGGCACGACCATCCCCGTCGTCTTGGCCATCGGCGACACAGACCACCTGCAAGCACTCATCCAGACCACCCTGCAGCGCAACCCGCTGGACAATATCGCGCCGCCGACCGTCAGCGCGCCGATCTACCCGACCAACGCCGAACTCAAGGCCGTCCTCGCGCGGATCAACGCCGTGCTTCAAGCAGCCAACCAGACCGCCGAAGCCGTCTCCCAGGACGCGCAGCGCGTCGACAATTTGGTCAACGTCGAACTGCAAAAGGCTGTCGAGGAGATCGACTCGCACCTGGACGAACGCGTCCGCTCCGCTGAAAAGACCATCGAGAGGGCCGCCACCGATGCCTCCGAAAAGCTCTCGGACGCCGCCGAATCCGCGTCCACCGCCCTGGATAATAAACTCACCACCGCGCAGACGGCCATCGATGGCAAGGTGACCGCCGCGAACAACGCAGCCGCCGCCGCTGATGGTTCGGCCCAAGCCGCCGACAAATCCCGCCAGGATGCCGAAGCAGCCAAAGGCGACGCCGCCGAATCGGCCAAAAACGCCGCCACAAGCGCCGAGCAAGCAGAGCAAGCGAAGGAGGCTATCGGCGACGTTGGTGAGCGGTTGGAAGCGGTGGAAACGAGTGTAGCGGATAAAGTGCCGTATTTGAGTGATGACTTTAATAATCGCTTTAACGTCTCGCCTCAATACAATATCGCAGACAACGGTCAAAAGATTCTAAATCCGTGTCATAAGGGCTGGGTTTGTGCCGCCGTTTACAATAGGACGTATAAAAACTTTGATTATTATATTGCCCCAGACGGGACAGTCACAAAGACTACTGTCGCGATTTTTAAAGACGGTGGGGTCGGCTATAAGGCGCATCTCATCTATGCCGATAAGACGGTTATCTTTAGTGAGAACTATAACAACGAAAAAATAAAATGCACAATTGACGATGGCGGTGTAAGGTGCGATAAAGTGGACGCTTTCCCTGCAAACGTGGCATCGTATAATGAAGTATTTGGCATCATCAACTCGCACGGCTTTATCGTGACCACGGGTGGCGTAATACTTGAGGGTGACACGCTTGAGGAAGTGGCTACTTTTTATGCTATTAATACGGCTACTGCGGTTATCTCTAAACGAGGCGACCATTTGTTAGGCAAAAATGATGACGACTACTATTATTTTGACCAAGGGCAAAAGCACTGGTGTCAGTTGGTGACAGACGAAAACGGCACGCCTACGATTGAAGTTAACACATCTTACAAGCAAAACACGGGTTTCAAATTTGCACCGTTAGGGAGTAAACATATGTTTCTCGCCACAGACGCGGGCTATTTTAGAGGCATTTCTGCTAGCGGTTTGGGATACATTTACGACACAAGGAGACGGCTTGAAACCCCAACTGTGTCGTTTTTTAGAAGTAAGAAAAGACGAGACGTGGTAATCTTCACGTGGAACGAGATTGCTTTTGCGATGCAAAAAACATTAGGCGATTCACATAGTGTAAAAATTGGGGAAAATGTCTTTTTTAAGTGGTATCGCGATAGGAAAGTTGACACTACAATCGTACATAGTTACAGTAGATTCGCGTCGGCATGCGATTATAGCGGAAACATTATCATAGCGATGTTTTCGGTTTTCCATTGGGGTTCGAACCAACCCTTCCACATTTTAACCGAGAAGTAAGGAGGCTACACAATGTATGTAAACGCTGCTAGTGACGGCTACGTGCTTGCCACGTCTAAGCACAAGCCCGCCAATATGGACGGATGGGTGTCGGTGGATGGCACGCTACCGCCGCGCCCCATTGCAGAGGACGGCACCGAACCGCGCTTGATGCTCGTTGATGGCGCGTTGGTGTGGATGGTGGGGAAGACACGCGCCGAAATAGAAGCCCTCCGCGCCGCGGCTTACCGGGACCGTGTGGACCCGTTGACGTGTCAGATTCAGCGCATGGAGGACATGG
>JAEIGA010001539.1_pt1 | contig 36048 bp, 27 predicted proteins | sample 9270691 | NCBI WGS metagenome assembly JAEIGA01 (sample SAMN17057246, study PRJNA624740) | gut metagenome | biome: biome; isolation source: fecal sample | host: Bos grunniens | place: China: Xizang | collected 2019
GGGTTTACGGTAGCGCAAAGGGAACATATTGCACAAGGTCAGTCCGGCAATGGAAGCAATGGCCTTGAAGACCTCCGGCTTTTTCTGCGCCATCAGGTAGCACATTTCTCCGCCGTTGGACATACCTGTCAGGAAGGCGTCCCCAAAGCCATTTTGTCGGCGCAACGCTTGCGTGAGTTTGACCACAAAGTCAATATCATCTGTTTTCATACCCTCTTGCGGCGGGTAGCCGACATTCCAACCACTTTTGCCTTTAGGGTCACGCAGACCTTGTGGAAAGCAAACGGCAAAACCATATTTTTCCGCCGCATCCATCAATCCGGCCTTTCCGCGAATGGCACTTCCGGTGTAACCATGCAAGCAAATGATGAAAGGAGCACCCTTTTCCAGTCCGTCCGGGGTGTAGAGGTAATATTCTCGGAGGTCATTTTTGTGCTTGTAATGGTGATGGGTGCAGCGCTGCTCGACCGCAGTCTGGGCCAAACTGTTCAAGGGGAACAATAGACAGAGTAGCAATAACAAATGTTTTAAGGCTTTCATGGTGAATGGGGTTGAAAATGGTTCTTGTAAAAAACGGAGCCCAAAGTGGACTCCGTCTTTATCATATAAAATAGGTATTCGATTACGCGTTCTTGATAGCAGCCTGAGCAGCAGCCAAACGTGCGATAGGAACACGGAAAGGAGAGCAACTTACATAGTTGAGGCCAAGTTTGTGGCAGAACTCAACAGATGCAGGGTCACCACCGTGCTCACCGCAGATACCGCATTTGAGGGTAGGTTTGGTCTCACGGCCACCTTCTACAGCGTACTGAACCAATTTGCCGACAGCTTTGGTATCCAAGGTCTTGAAAGGATCGGAATCCAAGATCTTGTTGCCGAGGTAGTCACCCATGAAGGTGCTCACGTCATCACGGCTGAAACCGAAGGTCATCTGGGTCAAGTCGTTGGTACCGAATGAGAAGAAGTCTGCAGTGCGGGCCATACGGTCAGCGGTAAGAGCAGCACGAGGAATCTCGATCATGGTACCGAACTTGTAGTCGATGTTCTCTTTGGTAGCAACCTCAACCTCTGCTTTGATTTTCTCGCAGATGGCTTTCTGGAATTTAAGCTCGCGCTCTGAAATGGTAACAGGAACCATGATTTCAGGTTTGGGGTTGTAACCCTCTTTCTTCAATTCGGCAGCCGCAGTAAAGATGGCGCGGAACTGAGTCTCGGAAATCATAGGATAAGTGATGTGGAGACGAACACCACGGTGTCCCATCATAGGGTTCACCTCGTGGAGAGCCTCACCTCTCTTCTCGATATCAGCCTCAGTGATATGGAGTTCCTGTGCCAATTCCTCTTTCTTGTCCTGGGTCTGGGGAACAAACTCGTGGAGAGGGGGGTCAAGCAAACGGAAGGTAACTTCTTTGCCATCCATTACTTTCATGGTGCCTTTTACAGCAGCTTTGATGAACGGCTCAAGCTCTGCCAATGCTTTTCTTCTCTCGTCGTCGGTCTCAGAAAGAATCATCTTGCGGAGTTTGCTGAGGGGAGTCTCGCTATTGCTTCCATAGAACATGTGCTCGATACGGAAAAGTCCGATACCTTCAGCACCGAATGAAAGGGCACGCTCTGCATCTTCGGGAGTATCAGCGTTGGTACGTACACCGAGTTTGCGGAACTTGTCAGCGATAGCCATGAAGCTTACGAAACGAGGGTTGTCGGAAGCATCCATGGTCTCGATGGCGGTAGCATACACAGCACCTTTGGCACCGTTGAGGGAGAACAACTGACCCTCTTTGTACACTTCGTCAGAGCCTTTGAAAGATACACACTTGTTAGCCAAGTCGATCTTCATATCCTCGCAACCTACGATACAGCATTTACCCCAACCACGGGCAACCAATGCAGCGTGAGAGGTCATACCACCTTTCATGGTAAGGATACCGGCAGCGGCACGCATACCTTCTACGTCCTCGGGAGAAGTCTCTTCGCGAACGAGGATGGTCTTGATACCTTTGGCGGCAGCGGCAACAGCGTCAGCGTTGGTGAATACAATCTGACCTACGGCACCACCGGGTGAAGCGGGAAGACCGAGGGCGATAACCTTGGCTTTCTTCTCGGAAGCAGGGTCAAGGATGGGGTGAAGGATTTCATCAAGCTGGGCAGGAGATACGCGCATAACAGCGGTCTTCTCATCGATTCTGCCTTCCTCCAACATATCCATAGCCATGTTAAGGGCAGCCAAACCGGTTCTCTTACCGATACGGCACTGGAGCATCCAAAGTTTGCCTTCCTGGATGGTGAACTCAATATCCTGCATATCGTTGAAGTGGTTCTCAAGGTGGAGACGAATGTCATCCAACTCTTTGTAAACCTCAGGCATAGCCTCTTCCAAAGATTTCAAGTGTGCGTTCTGAGGGCTCTTGGTTGCGTTGTTGAGGGGGTTGGGAGTACGAATACCGGCAACCACGTCCTCACCCTGTGCGTTGATGAGCCACTCACCGTAGAATTTGTTGTCACCATTGGCAGGGTTACGGGAGAATGCCACACCGGTAGCGGAAGTGTCACCCATGTTACCGAATACCATGGACTGAACGTTTACGGCAGTACCCCAATCATCGGGAATACCTTCGATCTGGCGATATTTGATGGCGCGTTTTCCGTTCCAAGATTTGAACACACCACCGATAGAACCCCAAAGCTGTGCCTCAGCAGTATCAGGGAACTCAACGCCCAATACTTCTTTGATGCGAACTTTGAACTGCTCTGACAATTCTTTCAACTCGTCAGCGGTGATGTCGGTATCAGAGGTATAACCTTTGGCCTCTTTGAGGTCTTCCATCATTTTGTCCAACTGCTGACGGATGGCTTTACCATCTTCAGGCTCGATACCTTCTGCTTTTTCCATTACGACGTCAGAATACATCATAATCAAGCGACGGTATGCGTCATATACAAAACGAGGGTTACCTGTTTTTTCAATCATTCCGGGGATGGTAGCGGAGCAGAGACCGATGTTGAGGATGGTATCCATCATACCAGGCATACTGCTGCGTGCACCGCTTCGGCAACTTACCAAAAGAGGATTTTTCGGATCACCGAATTTCATTCCCATGATGGCCTCTGTGGCTTTCAATGCTTCAGCTACTTCCACTTTAAGCTGATCGGTGTAGCCACCGCCCAACTCATAGTATTCGGTACAGCACTCGGTTGTGATGGTGAAACCGGCGGGTACGGGAATGCCCAACGTACACATTTCTGCGAGGTTTGCACCCTTACCACCGAGAAGTTCTCTCATCTTACCGTCTCCTTCGGCGCTTTTACCACCGAACTGATAGACTCTTTTCTTGTTTTTTGTCATAAAAGTATAAGTTTTTTTACAATAATATTTCTATTGTTTTATTTAGTCGGCGAAGTTACGATAAATTCCTTGATTTATAAAATATTTTATTGCATCACTTACTACGTAAGTACTTCCGCCGATGTAAATCAGGTCGTTTTCTAGGGCCGCCGCTCTCGCAAAGTCGATGGCTTGGGCGATTTCCGGGATGATATGACAGTTGTCGCGCGCTCCGATTTTTTCCAAAATCTGCCCGGCTTTCATAGCACGTTGGCTGGATGCTTCGGTCAGGATCAGCGTACAGTTTTTGGGGAGCAGTAAACCGCTGTCTTCCACGTCTTTATCAGAAGCGGAACCGTAGATTAAAAATAGCTTTCTACCCTGCTCTATGAGGCTTTTCAGGCTCTCAAAATTGTGCGCCAATCCGTGTGAATTGTGGCCGATATCGCAGATGATTTCCGGCTTTTCGCACACCCTTTCCCAACGCCCGTGAAAACCGCAGATTTCGGCAGTATGTATGAGGGCGTTTTGAATCTTTTCCTTGCTTTCTTCAAGTGTTTGCCCGTCCTCTTTTACAAGCCCTTCTTTGTCGCAGAAAATTTTGAGAATATCCAGCGCGCAAAGTGCGGTTTGTAAATTCTTTTTCTGGTAGCTTCCACGAAGGTCGCATTGGGCTAAAATGGCCGCCTGTCCAAGTTGCAGCTGTTGAAAAATTTCCGTCTCAGCCCTTTGTTTTTCGGCTCGGTGCAGCAGAGAAAAAATGCGGTTTCTGTCGCCGCCCAAGGAGGGTTCCGGTAAATTGGTATACAACACTTTTCGTTCAAAAACAGCATCAATTTCTTCGCTGCCCTCACCGATGACAACCGGGGTTAAAGGCTTGATGATACCGGCTTTTTCAAAAGCGATTTCGCCCAGACTTTCGCCCAATAAATCGCAGTGGTCCTTACCTATATTTGTAATGACGCTCAAGACGGGTTGGATGATATTGGTGCTGTCCAAACGTCCGCCCAGCCCACATTCGATGATGGCAAAATCAACCTCCATTTTGGCGAACCAGTCCAAGGCCATGGCGGTGGTGATTTCAAAAAACGACATGCCGATATGGTCGAAACTGTCCTGCCATTTTTGGATAAAGGAAAGAACTTCTTCTTTGCTGATTAACAGGTGTTTGCCGTTCTCAATTACCCTCATTCTCTCCCTGAAATCCAAGATGTGTGGCGAGGTGAACAGGCCCACTTTCAGACCTTGTGCATTCAGACCGGCGGCTATCATGTTGCTGACCGAACCTTTTCCGTTGGTTCCGGCAATGTGTACACAGCGATACTTCCGGTGCGGATGCCCCATCAATCCATCCATAATCAACATGTTGTCAAGTCCGGGTTTGTAGGCGCTTTTACCAACGTTTTGAAAGGACGGGTGTCTGGAAAAAAGGGCTTCAATTGTGCTGTCGTATGAATGTTCACAGTCCACCGTGCGGTCGTTTTCGAGGGGAGTCATTTCGTTAATTTTTTGTCAAGTCTGCAAAAATACTTATTTTTGGGTGATTTTTACATGAAATCAAGGGAAAAGAAAGTAGCGCTATGCGAGAGTTTGATGCAAAATATATTATCGATGGGATTGCCCAGGACTTGACTCCACGTCATTTTTTGACAGGAGAATTAGGGGGCGAATCTTGTGCAGATTGCATTACGGACGAGAGCGTGGATCCTCGTTTGTCTCCATGGGAATATAAGGAGCAGGATATTCCCTCTATCTTGGAAAAAATGTCTTCCTATCCCTTTCCCTTTTCTCTTCGTTATCCGGAATTTGCGGCGCGTCTCTCTTTGGCAACAGCCCTGATTGATAGTTTGTGGAATGAGGGGCATTTTTCATATGAGTCTCTCTCTCTTTCTCTGAAATGGCAGTGGAATTCCGATGAAATGGGGGCGATGGCAGCCTTTTACCGAAGCTGCGAAAGTTTGGGGGAATACCTTGAAAATCTGCGTATTGACTCTCCTGAGTTGGTTTTTGAAAAAGCACCTCTCTGTCGAATTGTCGCCACGGTTTCGGGAGGAGGGAAAGCGAGAAAAGTGCCTGAGTATTTTCTTTCCGAGTCGGCTTCCCGTCTGCTCTACATTCCTTTTGATCCCTGTGCTTATTCTTTAGGAGGAAGTGCCCTTTCCAAAGTGTGCGGAAATCCCGGTGATGCCGCTGTGGATATCAGCGATGGTTATTATTTCACCGATTGCTATGAGATTGTGCGAGAAATGGTGGAAGATGGTGTGATAATGAGTGCGGCAACGGTCGGTGCAGGAGGTTTGACGGCGGCTTTGAAACGCTATTATCCGTCTTTGTCTCACCATGTGGATTTGTCAGCGCTTCTTCGGGCGTATGGCATGTCTCAACAGGATGAAACGGATCGCGCCCGTGTTCTTTTCGGTGAGGTGCCGGGAGTGCTTTTGCAGATTCGTGAATCGGATTACGAATATGTCGATGTGCAATGTCTTTTGCAGGATGTTGCCTACTATTCTTTGGCTGTTTCTGCGGCTCCTTTGTCGGCCCTTCTCCAGGCTTTAATGAACCGCTAAAGCGTCTTGTTTCAGCCTCCAAAACACTACATTTTCGGTTTGAATTCCTGGCGGTAATCAATGGAACGACCCAGGGTCAGACTGTCTGCATATTCGAGGTCGGCGCCAAAGCCTAATCCTCGTGCCAACGTGGTGATTTTCAGTAAATTCTTATATTCTGTGCTGACGCAATTTTCTATCTGCCTGTATAGGTAAAATGCGGTCGTTTCACCCTCCACGTCTCCGCTCAAGGCAAAGATAATTTCAAGGGCTTTCCCTTCGGCGGAAAAACTGCGTATTCTGTCCAATAATTCCCGAATGGCAAGGTCGGCAGGACCGACTCCGTTGATGGGGGAAATGATGCCGCCCAGCACATGGTAAAGTCCGTGATATCTACCGGTCGATTCTATGCTCATCACGTCGCGGATATTTTCCACTACACAGATGCAGGCGGCGTTGCGGCTATGGTCTTGACAGATGGGGCAGATGTCCTCGTCTGAAAGCATATTGCAGATGCGACAATGTTTGACTTCGTTCCTGAGTCTGTCTATGGCGGTGGTGAAATGCTTGACGTTTTCCTGTGGTTGATCAAGAAGAAACAGGGCAAGGCGCAGGGCGCTGCGGGACCCAACTCCGGGAAGGGTTCCGATGGCTTCTACCGCTTGGGCTAACAGTTGGGAAGTATAGTTTGTCTTGTCGTTCATGGCTTGCTGGCAAAGGGACTTTTCAACGAAAGTCTCGGCAAAATTAGTAAAAATATATTATTTTTATTACCTTTGCGAGTTATATTGTGTTACCCTGTAAGTCAAAATTAGCGATGATTGAGATTTTCTACAAAGAAGAGGGCCATATTTCAGTGTCCAATACAATTGATTCATTCGCTCAACTGCCTCGTAAAGATGTGGTTTGGATTGACATGGTAAACCCGGAAGGCGAGGAAAAACGTGCGGTGGAGGCTTTTTTGAATACGGCTATCCAGACACGTGCGCAAGCGGAAGAGATTGAGAGTTCTTCTCGTTTTTCTGAAACGGATACCGCCTTGTTTGCCAATACCAATTTCGTGATTCCCGGTCCAGATGAGTATTCTTTGGAGACCGTGTCTTTTATCGTGACCGAGGAGGAAAACATACTCACGACCATTCGTGAGAGTCCGATTCGCAGTTTTACCATCCTGCAGCGTCGTCTACAGGCTTTCCCCAAGAACTATCCGGATGGCTTTGCCGTGTTTGTAAGTATTCTCGAGCAACGTGTGGACCTGGATGCGGATATGATTGAGATTATGAGTCAGGAAATCGCGCAATACAACAAAAAGGTATCTTTGGGAGAGGATGTCAATGAGGAATTCCTATTGGATATCAACCAGTTGCAGGAAAACACCATGTTGGTTCGTGAGAACGTCGTGGATAAGCAACGTATGGTTTCCAGCATACTCAAAAGCGAAATCTGTCCCAAACAAATGGCTGAGAAATTGGAGGTGCTTCTCAAGGACATCGCTTCACTAATCAACCATACCAACTTCTCATTCGAGAGATTGGAATATCTGCAAAATACCGTCATCGGTATCATCAACCTCGACCAGAACAAGATTATGAAAATCTTTACGCTGGTATCCTTGTTGCTGATGCCTCCGACTTTGATTGCCAGTTTCTTCGGAATGAATGTTTATTTCGGAAACTTTATCGCTGATTCCATCTGGGCGGTGATTATCATCGGAGCGCTGATGGTCTTGAGTATCGTGATCATCTTCCTGATTTTCAAAATTAGAAAAATGTTATAAACTAATAATCCTTAATTTTATGAGAAAAATTTACGCTTTTGCTCTTTTCGTGGCAATGACCTTTCTTTCCGTGTCTTGTGACACTTGTTGTAACAACGGTAAAGTGAGACTTCTTTACTGGAACTTTCAGAATGGCATGTGGTCCGGTCAAGCCGACAACTATGATGCTTTTGTGAAGTTTGTAAATGAGCAGAATCCGGATATTTGCGTATGGTGCGAGGCGCAGTCTATCTTCAAGACCGGTACGGCTGAAAAATGTGATACCGCTGACCGTTATTTGGTTGCCAATATGGATAAATTGGCCGCTCGTTATGGCCACAAATATGTCTATATCGGTGGACACCGCGACAACTATCCCCAGGCGATTACCGCCCGTTATCCGATTGAGAATGTAGAGCGCATCGTCGGTGCCATGCCGGACAGCGTCGTTTCACACGGTGCAGGTTGGGCAAAAATCAAGGTTGCCGGTCGTACTTTGAACTTCGTTACCGCACACACTTGGCCGCAGCGTTATACTTTTGGCCTTCCCAAGGATGATGCTGCCAGAGCCGCAAGTGCTGCTGAGAATGGTGGTGACCACTACCGTAGATTGGAGATTGAGTACATTACCAAACACACCATTGCTACAGATCCCAACGCTGCTGAAAACGATTGGATTTTCTTGGGTGACTTGAACTCACGCACCATCGTAGACAACGAGCTCAATGGCCATAATTGGCCGGCTGATGATACCCGCTGGTTGGCACAGAATTATATTCTCGAGAACACTCCCTATGTGGATATCGTTCGTGAAAAACATCCCGGTGTTCCCCTCTCTACGACCTATGGAGCTTCTCGTATCGACTACGTGTATTTGACACCTGCGTTGGTTCCTTTCGTTAAACGTGCGGATATTATCAAGGATGAGTATACAACTCCGGTGAAGGCAGAGGGCGTAAGCAATTTCTACTATCCTTCTGACCATTTGCCTATCGTCGTAGATTTCGACTTTAACAAATAGTCTTCGAGGATAAATCCAAAATGAAACTTCAACCCCTAAACTTTTTAACTATCTTAACTTCACTCCTGCTCGCATCCTGTTCGATGTGGCAGGATGGCGCTACCCCCTTGCCAAAGGAGCCTTGTGAGGTCTCTTTTTGCACAGAAAATGCTTTGGAGGTGCGTAGTGCCATTGCAGACGACGCCCGTTCCGTATTGTGGGAAAACGGGGATGAACTTTCCGTCTGGGCGTACGATGCAGCCGGCTCGCCAACTTTGTCAGCACAAAAATTCAATGTGTATGGCAAAAGTGAGTCTCGAGCCTATTTTTCTTCGATTTTAGATCAACCGATGCAGGAAGCCGTCTATACTTATTGGGCGGCTTCTCCTGCACCGATTCGTCAGGCAGACGGATATGCGTATTTCCCCATAGCCGCAGAGCAAAATGGAAAAGGCGGCGGTGTGATGATTTCCGACAAGGTGGTCGGAACAGCCTTAAAACCGGTCGCTGAGCATACCGACAGTACCAAAATTCAATTCTCTTTTGCTCAATCCCTGCATCTTTTACGTTTTTATCTCCACGACAGAAAGCAGATTTTGGAGGGAGAGAATATTGAGCGGATTGAATTAAGTTTCCCTTCTCCCGTCGTGGGACAGCTACGTCAAAAGGTCGCGGATGTAAGCGCCTCTCCCACCTTGGAACAGGGAGAATCAGATCTTGTTTTGTCTCTGTCTCAACCCTTGGCGGATTCTTATGAGTCGTCACGCACCTATGCCTATGCGACGATTTTTCCGACCCGATGGAGTCAGGACGATGTGATTTCAGCCAAGGTCTATACGGCAAGCAAAGTAGCGTTTCTGGAGGATATCCATCTGGCTGGCCGTAATATGCAGGCAGGACATGCGACTTCCGTTCGTATGGTGCCCAATAAATTGCGTTCTTACAGCCGCATTTTCTTGAATTTCCGTTCCAATCCTCTGGGCGAAAATATAACTTCTATCACCTTACAGGCACCCGCAGGATGCAAGTGGGGCGACAATGGTTCCAATCTCTATTCCTTTGTGGATCCCAATGGCATAGCTCCGGGAAGTGAATTTGTCTTGGAATATGAAGATGAGACCGCTTTCCGTACATTGAGCGGCAAGTTAATCACCGTGGTTTTCGATTCGGAGCATATCCAAAGTACCCAGCAGATACTGATGCCGGATTTATCCTCTTTGCATGCCGTCTCTTTTGATTTGGATATCCAGCCTCTTTTGTTGGAGGATTTTTCATCTGTTCCGGATTTCAGTTCCAACGATGCGTATTCAGGCGGCTTCAATTCCGGCTCGAAAGATGCGACCTCTTTCTTGAATGGTTGGTCCGGCGGCCGTGTGGGAGGTAAAAAAGGTGTGGGTGTGCGTTTGGCATGTCGCCGCGAAACCTCCGCCAATTATGATGCGCGTATGGATTCCGCTCCTCTCAGTGCCAAAATTAAAAAGCAGGTCAATCTGAAAGTGACTTTTGATTATGGTTCCGGCGGAAAAGGAACCGAGGTAGCGGGTATCCAGTTGGGAGGCCCTGTCGGACAGACTTGCTATGTGGGCTATGTCACTTCCGAGTCGAAATTCAACAGTGGAGCTACAGATGGTAGTTTCGAGTATTCATTCTATATAGACAAAAACGAAACATCCGTTGAGGGTAGTTATGACAACCTGGCTCATTCGGCATTCTATGTGCTTCACAATGTCCCTGCCAATCAGTCAGTGGTACGTATCAGTTGGCGTACCGTCATCGACTACAAAGCAGGAACTCACAACAATACGGATTGGCTGTATTTGGATAATGTAAGTGTAACGGTGAATAAATGATGAGAAGGAATCTATTGATATCAGCCCTTTCGTGCCTGTTGTTGTGCGCTTGTTCGGAGAAATTTACTCCTGAGAATGCGTATGGCTATTTGTCTCCGACCCTTCAATTTTCGGAAATCGTGGAGGATGCGACCAAAGCGATGGTGTCGGATTATGCTCCAGTACCCGTTCCTGATGATTTTACTCTAATAATTAAAACGGATAAAGGGCAGGAGTACTGGTCTGGTAAGATTGGCGATTGGTCCGAAAGTATCAAAATGCCGGTTGGACGCTATGTGGTGGCTGCCCGATGGGGCGTAGAGGGAGAAGAAGGTTTTGGAAAGTCATGGTTTGGTGCCTCGGAAGAGGTGGATATTCTGATGGCCGATACCTTGAAACTGTCCCTGAATGCACAATTGGGAAATTGTATAGTGGCGGTTTCATCCACAGAGGCCTTTGACGCCTATTTTGCTGATTATAATTTGACGATGACCACGGGTGGTGGCACCATAGTCGCTTTCCCCAAAAGTGAGACGCGTCCGGTTTTTGTTGAGGCGTTCCGCTTTTCTTTGTCCGGGACCGTTACCACGAAGACGGGAAAGAGCTACGAATTTTCAAAAAATTTTGACGGGAATTTGAAGCCGGCTACCTATTATACCATCCGTCTGGATGCCGATACGATAGGCGGTGTCAAGTTTATAATCCAATTTGATGACCAAGTAGAAAACATTGTAATAGAAGAAGACCTGAATGAATAGAAATACTTTAATATGTATGCTCTTGGGCTGGGTGTTTGCCCTGACCTCCTGCAACGAATTGTTGCATGGAGACCCTGTGAAAAACGGCACACTGTCGTTTTCGGAATTTTCTATCGAATTGTCCGAGGATTTGACGGTAAAATCAGCCCTGGATGCAGAAACGGACTCTATCGCCTTGCCAACCCTTGAAGATTATACCCTCTTTATTTATGATTTGGAGGAAAATCTTATCCAGAAAATATCCTATGAGCAGATCAGGCAGTCCGGCAACGCTCTGACGCTTTTGGCGGGAAATTACCTGTTGCAGGTGCTCTCTTCACAAAATCCCGTGCCTGAGGCTGCGTTTGAACAACCCGTTTATGGCGCCAATGTCCCCATTACCATTGTGGCGGGGCAGACCACTACTTTAGGGACGGTTACCTGTGCCTTGATGCAATGTAAGGTAACGATAGAGTATGATGAGGAGTTGCTGACGAGTGTAACGGGAAATGGCCGTGCCACGGTAGAGGTGATTTCCGGCTATCCTTTGGAATATGCCCTGAATTATAATGGTGGCTTGGTTGAACGCGAAGAGCGCGCTGGTTATTTCTATGTGCCGACGCAATCTTCTTCTATGGTCGTTACCTTTCTGGTTGTGATGAATGGACGAAATGAAAAGATGACCAAAACTTTCTCAGGTATTCAGGCGGCACAATATCGCAAAATCAAATTGATTAAAAAGGTTAATCCGGAGGGAACGGCCAGTATCGATGTGGTGGTGAATGGATATGTGGAAGATGAGGAGTTGCTCAGTAGCGTACCCGTCTTTTCGGAGGAAGTGATTGGCGAAGATCCCAATGCACCGAAAGGAGATGGAGGAATTACCCTTGATTTTGCTTCGGATTGTGTCATGTATGATGATTTGAGCAATATCGTGGTGCCCAAACCCTCGCAGGGTAAAATGGATTTGCGACTTGTGGCACAAGTGCCGGGTGGGGTGAAGAAATTTACGGTGTTGATTGAATCGACCTCTGCCTCCTTTAAGGCTGCGCTTGCTACGGCGGGTGGTGCCGAATTGGATTTGATAAATCCTGCCGAGGCGGCGTCTATCGTCTTTGAGGTGGTGCCTTTCCCTCACGGTAGCGAACTGCTCGGGCAGACTGTGATTGATTTTGATCTCTGTGCTGCGCAGGATCCGATTTCTAATTTTGCAGGAGAACATATCTTCCACATGAATGTGACCGATAACAACGGCTGCAAAAACACGATTTCTGTGAAAATGATAGTTGGGGAATAGCCATGAGGAAGTTGATTGGGGTATTTGCTTTGATGTTTTTCTGTCTTTCTTGTGCGCGAGAGGGACAGCCTTCTGATAACGAGGGGTACGGCATTCTGTCTCTGAATGTATGGTGCGAAGATACCAAAGCGGGACTCTCTTCAGAGGAATTGCTCTCCGAGGCCTGGGTGGGAATTTATTATGCCGATTTCTCGGGATTGATTCGTCAATACAAATACAGCGAAATGCCCGAGACGATTTATCTTCCTGCCAATCAGTATCGAGTGGATGTGGTTGCCGGTGAAAAAAACAAGCCGCAGCCCGAAAACCCTTCTTGGGAGCAGAAAAGTTATTGCGGCAGTACAGAATTTACCATTACTCCCGGCAAACCCCAGACGGTGGTGGTCAATGCGACTTGTTGCAATGCCATAGCCAAAGTCAATTTCGCGCAAACCGTCGCAGAAAATTTTGAGCCGGGATATAAACTGACCGTGCAGGTAGATAGTCTTTCCGTGCAATACCAGGAGGCACAAAACGGTGCCGAAGTCTATTTTTTGGTCGATGATTTTGATGAGCCGCAGCTTCATTGGAGTTTTGAAGGCGTCTTGACGAAAGGGCACCAAGCATTCAGCAAGCAGGGTAGTATTCCGCTTGTAGAAAAGGGGAAACGTTATGAACTCAATCTGAAATATATAATCAAACACGGGGATGTGAATTTGGACTTGGAGGTGGATTATACGGAGACTTTGTTTGATGATATGGTGGTGTTTGAGCCTGTTTCCACCGGTATTTCTCCCTCTGAACCTTATGAAATCTGGGCTACCCGTGCGTGGGTGCATGCGGATGTGGATCAAGGAGAATATACAGACCCCTCAGAAGTAGGTTTTGAATATAGTCGTGATGGAAAGACCTGGACAGCTGCTACCGCCCAAAAAAGAGAAGACGGCTCCTTCCAGGCCCAATTGGGTGCATTGACTCCTTCGACGGATTATTCCTATCGTCTGGTGATCAAGTCGCAGGTAGTGGGAGAGCCGGTCTCCTTTAGAACGGCAGATGCACCGTCTCTTCCGAATGGAGGTTTTGAGTATTCCACCAATGTAGGCTCGTATTCTGAATGGTATAGCGCTTCCGCCCCCGACCTTCTCTCCCGCAGTGCCTGGTGGGGGAGCGGAAATGGAAGTAAATCCATGGGTATCGACGGCTCGGCCGATATGGGTTATGTAATTTGTGCACCCGATACCGGTACCAAAGTTGAAGGCAATCAGTCGGCTTGTTTGAGTTCGTGTTGGGCGGTGGTGAAATTTGCTGCCGGAAACCTGTTCTCGGGCTATTTCGGTGGCTTGGTGGGCACCAAAGGTGGTATCTGCTATTTTGGCCGACCTTTTACCGGCCGTCCGAGCGCCTTGCGTGTTTCCTTGAAATATTCGACAGCCAAAGTCAATCGAGTGGACGGTTATCCGGCCAATGACCCGGTTTCAACCAATGATTATGACCGCGCGCGTGTATTCATTGCCCTCGGCGATTGGAGTTATAAGACCTATAAAGGGACCAAGGATTGTCCCATTCAGGTCAATACAACCGATAAAAGTACTTTCCATGATTTTAAGACGATGGCGGGAACCATTGCTTACGGTGAGAAAATTTTAAAAGGAGATAGTTCCAATTCTCACAACAAGTGGGTGGAGTATGTGATCCCTCTCGATTACAACAGCGTAGAAAAATTACCGGAATATATTATTGTTTCATGTGCTTCCAGTATGCTGGGTGACTATTTTACAGGTTCTGAGTCCAGCAAATTGTGGGTAGATAAAATGGAATTGATTTATGAATAAATATCTTGTCAGTGTATTATTCTTATGCCTTTTGGGCCTTCCTCTCCGTGCACAGATGGATTGCGACAGGGGCTATGATTTGGAGCGACCCAGTGCGGTGGTCGTGAAAAAGGGACATTGGATGGCGGGCGGCAGCATAGGATTTTCCTCCTCGACTTCCAATAATAACAATTTCGTGATAATCAACGGAATTAACTCCAAATTTTACGATATTGATTTCTGTCCCCAATTCTGCTATATGCTGGGGGATAATATCGGTGTCGGAGGTCGTTTTTCCTATAAAAGAAATCTCTTCGATATCGATTCGGCACATTTGTCGTTGGATAGTTTCTCTTTGAGTGTGCAGAATTACGCGGTACTGACTCATCGTTATACGCTTGCCGGATTTTTCCGCTATTACAAGCCCTTCGGTACGACCGGACGTTTCGGCGCCTATGTAGACGCAGAACTCTCATTGGGAGGCCAGCAACAGAAGCTGGAAGACGGTCATAAAGTTAGCGAGCCGGTAAAAGGAACTTTTTCCAACGGCTTCACGGGGGCCTTGGGTGCCTATACGGGGCTGTTGGCCTTTTTTACCAGTCACTTGGCTATGGATGTGCGCGTGGGGCTTTTCTCTCTGAATTTGAGTACAAACAATCAGGTGCATAATCTGGTCAGCGAGGGACATTCCAATTTCCATTCCGTCAACTTTATGGTTGATTTGTTAGCCATTCAATTCGGATTCCATTATTATTTGTAGGCCATGAGAAAGATATTGATAGTATTAGGCGTGTTTTTCAGTTTGTCTATGATGGGACAGACGACGCAAGAGGCGAAGATGCAGAAAATGGGCGTGCAGATAGGGGTGGATTCATCTTCTTTCTCCGGCCGAACTTTTCTAAAACGTTTGTTTGTTCAAAAGGGGACTTGGGGCTTTGGCTTGCAAGGTACCTATCTTTCTACCAAGGGCTCAGATAGCAATATTCTGATGCTTTTGACCGGACTCAATGGGGGCATTTCGTACGGAAGTATTTCACCCTCTGTCTCTTACGCCTATGCACCCAATTTGGCTTGCGGTGTGCGCTTGAATTATACCGGCGCGGATGGAGTGGTCGATGAAGCGCTTTTTGATTTGATGAATGATGGTTTGAGTTTTCCCTTGTCCGGTTTGAAAATGTCCATGCGTTCTGTGGGCGTGTCGCTTTTCCATCGTTTCTGGATGGGCTTGGATGACAGAGGACGCTGTGCTTTGTTTTTGGACGGCGTACTTTCAGCCAGCCGTTCCAGACTTTATTCGAGCGGTTATACGGATACCCGCCGTTATGCGCTGTCGCTCTGTCCGGGATTTGAAGTTTTTGTGATGAATTTTCTGTCCTTGCAGCTCTCGCTCGGTTTGGCAAGCGGTTATTTCGTGGATTCCAAGGTGTATGATGATGCGGGCACGCAAATCGGTGGCAGCCGTGATTGGAAGGCGGGCACAGGCTTGAATCTGCTGGATCTGAATTTTGGTTTGACCTTTTATTTATAAGGTATAGAGATGAAGAGGCTTTTCACACTTTTGTTGGTCGCACTTTCCGTCAGCGCATGTTTTGAAAACGATATGCCTTTTCCTTTGGTCAGGCCTACCCTTTCTTCTATTGAAGTGGATGGCGCTCTTTCTTATGAATTTGATTATGCCAATTCCACTCTCACGCTTATGATGGATGAAACCCAGGATTTGACCCGGGTGAATATCCGTTCCATTACATTTGGGGAAGAGATAACCCGACCTCTTTCTGATATTGTCGGTGTGCATGATTTGACCTCTCCCTTGTCTGTTTCCCTGCGTACTTATCAAGATCATATATGGAAAATTGTGGCCGTTCAGACGATTGAGCGCTTCATTTCCGTAAAAAATCAGGTGGGGCGCGCGACCATCGATGAGACCAATCACCGTGTCTTGGTGACGGTAAGTAAGACGACTTCTTTGAGTTATGTGACGGTGGATTCGTTGAAGCTCGGCCCTCGCGATATTACTGCTTATTCCTTGGATTTGAAGAAGTTACACGATTATCAGGAGCCGGTGGAACTCTCGGTGCGCTACCATGATATCGAGCAGTTGTGGCATATTTATATAGAGCAATCCGACAAGAATATCATCATCAATCGAATCAGTCCTTGGTCGGGCTGCACTTGGATAGATGCCAGCGGCTTGGCGGGGAATGCCAATGGTGCCCGTTGTCGTGTGAAAGGCGAAGAATTGTGGCGCGAGGCGGATAGTCTGGTGGTAGATGGCGGTGCGTTTTATGCTTGCTTCGACTCACTTTCACCGCTGACCTGTTACGAATATCTGGCCTATACAGGCGAAGAGGAGACCGAGGTGGAGGAATTTACGACCGAGGGGGTGGGGCAACTTCCGAATCGCGGTTTCGAGACCTTTGCCTATGCCGAGTCGGATAAATATTATTCGTTTTATGACCCGGCTTCTGCAAACGATTCTTTGAAAACAAAATGGTGGGACAATGGTAATGAAGGAACAGCTATCGCCAGCACCTATATTACCTATCCTGTGGAAGATGTTCTTGATTCGCTCACCGGCGCATATTCCGTCAAGTTGGAATCTGCCAATGTGATTATCAAATTTGCCTGTGGAAACCTGTATAGCGGTGAGTTTGCCGGCTTGGAGGGTACCAAAGGCGGTAGGGTGAATTACGGTCGTCCCTTTACGCTTCGTCCGCAGAAGTTTATCTGCAAGATGAAATATGTCTGTGGCAATATCGATTGCATAGATGGATTTCCTCCCGACCGCCCGGTTCAGCTCGGAGATCCGGATGAGTGTAAAATTTTCGTCGCGTTGGGAACCTGGGATTACAAGAAATACGGCGGTAGTAAAGACTGTCCGGTGCAGGTGAATACCACCGATGATAAAACCCGTTTCAATCCTTATGGTGAATCAGTCATCGCCTACGGAGAATATGCCAGCAAAAAGTCCAGCGGCGGATGGCAGACAATAGAGATTCCTTTGATTTATCAGGATTATTTCACCACGCCTACCCACATCATCGTATCATTTGCCGCCAGTGCGTTGGGTGATTATTTTACCGGTTCTTCCGGCAGCCGACTTTGGGTGGATGATGTAGAGTTGGTTTATTAGACTTCAATCTATTAGCTTATTCAATCCAGCCCGTTGCGAACAGGTCAATCATAGGGCGCAAAGGGGAGTTGGTAATCAGGCGAATCATAATGAGTGCCTCTCCCTTGGGGAGGTTCTGGGTGTCGATTTGAGCGCGGATGACTCCGTTGCCGCCCGGTTTGACCGGGGCGATATTTTCACACACGGTCCCTTCTTCAAGGTCTATTTTATGAATGAGAAACTCCTCTTTCCCGACATTGCTGAATGTAAATTCCGCTTGGATTTTTGCACCCGCTTTGATTTTTCCGAATGAATAGGTGGCAGATTTGAATGCTACCCGTGAGCCGGCGCGTTTCTCTTCCTTGCTGAGTTTGGAGGTGTTCATCTGGGTGATACTCCATATTTTCAGTGCCTTTTTTCCTTTCGCGCCGTTGATGACAGGGGTGATGGAATACCAGTTTTTACCCCATAATTGGCTGTCTGCCTTGACGCAGAAATCTACGCGTGCCGTCTTTTTGGCGGGAATGGTGAGGGGGAGGCCCATAATCTGAACTTGCTTGGGCAGGTCGGTAAATGAAAGTTTGATGGCTTTGTCCGACAGGTTGGCTACCAGGAAACAATCGCATCTTTGTCCTCCTTGCTCCAAGTTTCCACCTTTGATTTCCAGACTTTTAACAGCAAGGGACGCTCCCAATGATTCTGTGTAAACCTCTTTTAATTGTACAGGTTTGCTGTGGCAAACTCCGCGTATTTTCAAATACAAAGGTCTGCTTTGTGAAGATAGATAGACGGTCAGGCTTTTTTCAAACGGCCAAGGGCCCTCGTCGTTTTTATAAACCACGCTGACCTCTCCCGTCTCTCCGCTTTTAATTACAGTATTGGTCCATTTTACATCTGTGCAGCCGCAACTGCTGGTGACGCGCTCTATCAACAGGCTCTTCCCGCTGTCGTTACGAAAAGTGAAACGGCAAGAAAGAGGACCGCTCCCCAATTGCACGTCGCCAAATTCGTGTACGGATTTATCCAACGAAATTCCGTTTTCCAATTTCTCCCAAGAGAGGGCTGGCAGGCTTATCAGCAACGCGCAGAGAACGAGTATGTTTTTTATGATTTTCATTTTATTTCTTTCACGATATTTGCAAAGATATTCAAAAAATTTGCTACTTTTGCATTGTTTTAAAACTTTATGCTATGGCTTATAAAATTTCAGACGAATGTGTTGCATGCGGTACTTGCATGGGTGAGTGTCCTTCCGGTGCAATTTCAGAGGGCGATATCTACAAAATCGACCCCAATCTTTGTATTGACTGCGGAACATGCGCTGATGCATGCCCGATGGGAGCAATCTCTCCTGAAGAGTAATTCGTCAATTTAACGGAACAAGTTGAGGTTGCCCAAGTTTTTGGACAACCTCGTCTTTGTGATATATGGATAATAGAAGATAAATTTTAAGGATATGAAAAGATTTTTTGTTGTATTGACAGCCCTCTTTTTGGCTATGTCTTCCTTTGCACAGGATCCGATGATGCAGGCCTTGCCCGATGATTCGGCCCTTCGTGTAGGACAGTTGGAGAATGGACTGACTTATTACATACGTCATAATGATAAACCGGCTCAGCGTGCCGAATTCTATTTGGCGACCCGTGCGGGTGCTATTCAGGAGACGCCGGATCAGGATGGATTGGCGCATTTTCTTGAACACATGTGTTTCAATGGTTTGAAGAATTTGCCCGGTAAAAGTATGTTGGAGTATCTGCAGAGTATCGGTGCGAAATTCGGACAGAATATCAATGCCTCTACGGGTGTGGAAAAAACCCAATATATGCTCAATAATATACCGGTTGTTCGCGAAGGGGTGATTGACACCTGTCTTTTGATTATGCATGATTATGCTTATTTCGTGACCAATGATCCCGAGGAAATCGACAATGAGAGAGGTGTGATTATTGAGGAAAAACGTACGCGCAACGATGCTTCCTGGCGTATGTATATGAAGAACAAACCGTTTTTGTTCGGCGATACCAAATATGCCACTTGCTCTTTGATAGGTAGCGAGGAAAATCTGCGCAACTTCAAGCCTGAGTCTCTGGTGAATTTTTACAGGACTTGGTATCGTGCTGATAATCAGGCAATCATCGTAGTCGGCGATGTGGATGTGGATATGATGGAGCAAAAAATCAAGACGCTTTTTGCAGACATTCCTGCCCCTACGACTCCTTTGGAAAAAGAGGTAATTGAAATTCCTTCTCATACTGAACCTTGGGTAGGAGTGGTGACTGACCCCGAATATACCTCGTCAGATATTTCGCTTATTTTCAAGCATAAACCCCTGCCGACCGAGATGGCCAATACCCTGTATGCCCAGGTTGAGTCTTTGATGGAGATGCTGACCCGTACGGTGATGGCAGAGCGTTTCAATGATATCAGCTCCAAGAAAGATGCTCCCTTCCTTTCGGCTTCTATGGCTTGGGCCAATATCTGCAACACTTGTCGCATTATTGATTGTCAAGTTACTTTCAAGGATGGTGAGTACAAGACTGCTTACGGTTCTCTTTTGTATGAGATTGAGCGTTTGCGTCGTTATGGCGTGGGTGCAGCCGAGTTGGAGCGTGCCAAAGCGCGTGTCTTGAGTGCCTACGAAAAAGCGTGGAAAGGAGAAGAGGGACGAACCAATGCCGATTTGGTGCGTCCTATGTTGAACAAATTTTTCCAAAATACGCCGGTGTTGGCTCCCAAGGATGCGTATGAAATCGTGAAACTTTTGTGTGAGAAACTGATTACCCGTGATTTGCTTAACAAAGTTTTGCAGCAGAAATTGGTGGATGAAAACATTTCCATCATATACAATGGCCCGGAAAAGGTGGAGAAACCCCAGGTGGAAGTGTTGACAGAGATGTTCAAGGCTTCTCGCGTGGCAGAGGTGGAGGCGCCTGTGGAGGAAGTGGTTGTGACGGATTTGATTTCCACACCGCTTGCCGGAGCCAAAGTACGCAAGAGTGTGCAGGGTATTTATGGATCTACCCAATGGATGCTAGCCAACGGGGTCAAGGTGGTCGTGCTTCCTACCGAGTATAAGAAAGACCAGGTATTGATGCGTTTGGTGAAAGAGGGTGGTAGTTCTTTGATTCCTGAAGCAGATCTTCCTTCTTTTGATGATAATATCCTGGGTATGCTTGACAGAGTGGCCGGTGTGGGTGATTTTTCCGGTCCTGAATTGTCAAAGGCTTTGTCAGGAAAGAGTGTGAGCGTGTCTCCTTTTATCGACAGTTATAAACACGGAATTTCCGGTAATGCTGCTCCCAAGGATATTGAGACGGCACTCCAATTGTTCTATCTCTACTATACTTCCCCCCGTATGGTGGAAGATGACTATCTCAAATCGGTGAATGACCTTCGTCCTTTGCTCGCCAACCATATGGAGACTCCGGACTATAAATTTTCCGCCAAATTGAGCGATGCCTTGTATCAAGGACATCCTCGAGGAAAAATGGTCGATATGGAGATGCTGGATAAAGCTTCGTTTGAAGCGTATTGCAGAAATTACAAGAAATTGTTCTCCAATGCGGCGGGTCTTACCCTTTATATCGTAGGAAATGTAGAATTGCAGTCGCTTCAACCCCTGGTGGAGAAATATATCGGCTCCATTCCCAAGTCTTGCTGCAAGAGCAAAGCCAAGGATAATGGAATCCGTATGGCAGCAGGAGAGGTGGTTGAGCAATTCTCTGCGAAGATGAATACGCCCAAGGTGACGGTATGTCAGGTGCGCCACGGTTATCTTCCTTATTCTGTAGCGGCTTCCGTGCAGTTGCAGGCGGCAGAAAGCGTATTGAAAATGGTTTATACCGAGGTGTTGCGTGAGAAGATGGGCGGAACTTATGGTGCCCATGTGTCAGCCCAGCTCAGTCGTTTCCCCAAAGGACGATCTTCTGTGCAGATTTTCTTTGACACCAACCAAGAGCAGATGGAGGCGATGAGTCAGGCAGCCAGAACTTGTATGGATGAAATGATGGATGCGTCCAAAATTTCAACCGAGTATTTCGATAGGACTTTGAAGAACTTCCAGAAGAATATCCCGGAAAGAAAAATCCAAAATAACTATTGGATGTCTTGCTTGCAGCATTATTATCAATACAATGAGGATTTTGATGCGCTGTATGCCCAAGCGGTGGAAAATCTGACGATTGAGCAGGTGGCTCAGGCTTTCCGTACGGTGTGTGGGGAGAATTTCTTTGAATTGATTATGCTTCCTGCCCAGGAGTAGTCCCGGACTGTGATGGTAGATGTTGGACTGATAAAAGTGTTTGCTACGGTAGCGCAGCTGCAGAGTTTTTCTAAAGCCGCTGCGCTGCTGGGAGTTACACAGAGTGCTGTCAGTCAGTCTGTTGCTCAACTTGAAAAATTTTATGGGGTGCGGCTTTTTGACCGCAGCGTTCCCAAGAAGGTAAATCTGACCTCGCAGGGTGAAGTGCTTCTGGCGTATTCGCGTGGCATTCTGTCTGAAGGTGAGCGCTTGGATTTTATCTTTACTCATTTCGAGTCACTTCGTCAGCAGGAAGAGCTAAAGTTAGCTATCTCGGCTTCTTTGGTAAACAGGTGGGCAGGGCGTATTCTATCGGCTCTGTATTCGGTCAATCCTTTGCTTCATGTTATCGTCTGTACTTTGGTAGAAGACGTGGAAGCAGATTTTTATGTGCGAGAAGAGGGATATGAGGCATCAGATGCGTTTAGAGGCCATCCCTTATGTCAATATTTGATGAATTTTTTGGCAGAGGAAAAGAAAAATTTGCAGTATTAGAAATTTTTCCTACCTTTGCGCCCGGTTATTAGTTTTAGTGTTATTATTATGTGGTTAGTATGAGGTCCCACGCGAGATGCGTCGGAGCTCATTTTTTTTTGTTTAAGGGTAAAAGAAGCATTGAGTGGATACCTCTCTTTCATATATGACCTTGGGAAGCTGCTTTTCTATTGAAGTGGCCAAGTTGATGCAACAGGATGGTTGTGAGGTCGTGGTGAATCCTTTCGGTACGCTGTTTAACCCTTGTTCTATTCGTGATTCCTTGCAGCGCTTGGCGCATCCCCACCCTTTTACGGAAAAAGATTGTGTGATGATGGGGGCTGGCGCAGATCTCTGGTGTGATTTTCATCATTATACCCGTTTTGCCCGACCGACTCAAATAGAGTTCTTGGAAAATGCCAATCGTTCCTTGCGGGAGGCAGCCCAATCTTATGCCCGAGCCAAGGTGTTGATTCTGACTTTTGGAACAGCGTGGTGCTTTCGATATCTTCCGCAAGGCCATCCCATGAGTGGGCGCGTGGTTGCGAATTGCTTGAAACGTCCTGCCGCCGAGTTTTCAAGAGAGAGGCTGACCGTGGATGAGATTGTTTCGCTCTATACGGATTTTGTGCAGACGCGCGGTTGTTTGGGGAATTCGGCTGTCTGTCCCAAAGAAATTATATTTACCGTAAGTCCCGTGCGCCATCCCGCAGACGGCTTGCAGGGGAATATGGCGAGCAAATCCATTTTGATGCTTTCGTGTGAAAAACTCACCCAAATCGGTCCTGCGCGCTATTTTCCTTCTTTTGAAATCATGATGGAGCAATTGCGAGGAGCAGATGCTTATGCGGCGGACGGACGTCATCCTTCTGATGCCTCCGTTCGTTTTATCTATCAGCGCTTTCAGGAATTTATGGGCGGCTCGCTATCGTTTTGAGTCTGCTTTGATGAGCTTGATTTCAAATAAGCTCGGCCAGTATTTTCCCGTAAGATAAATATGCTTTCCGTCGTAAGCAATGCCGTTCAGCACATCGGTGCGAGGGCTTCTTTGTGAAGAGGGGAGCAAGTTGTGAGCGTTGATTTTTCCGATTACCTTGCCATTGGAGGGATCTATGATGACAATCAAATCGCTTGTATAGATATTGGCCCAAATTTTCCCGTCAATCCATTCCAATTCATTGAGCCATTGGACTTTTTTCCCCTCCAAAGTTACGTCTATGCTGCGTTTTACTTCGAATTTTGTGTCCATGAAGTAGAGTCGAGAGCTGCCGTCGGAAGCAATCAGTTCTTTGCCGTTGGTCGTAAGTCCCCATCCCTCTCTTGGATAGCGGTGTCTACGTTTGAAGTTGAGCGTTTGTGCGTCATAGACAAAGGCACGTTTCTCATTCCAGGTCAGAATAAACAATTCATCTCCTAACACGACCGATCCTTCTACGAAATAGCGTTTGTCAAAAGATAATTTCTTTTTTGCTATGCCACTTGCGAGGTCAATATCTTGTCGGAATGTGGATTCCCCGTGCATACCTGTACTTTCACAAAGTTTTCCTTGATGAAAAAACAATCCCTGGGTGTAGGAGGTGGTATCATGGGGGAAAGTCTGAATAATCTCAATCTGATATTCCGCCACAGGCTTTTCAGAGCAGGAAGCGCTGAGCATTCCGGCAAGAAAAAGAAGGAGGGTGAAGATGCGTTGAGAAGTGGAGAACATATAAAAACAAAAAGAGAAGATGCGATTGCATCTTCTCGATGTGTGGGAGCAGAGGGAGTCGAACCCCCGACCCTCTGCTTGTAAGGCAGATGCTCTAAACCAACTGAGCTATGCTCCCGAATTCTTTAAGAACTAACCCGCGTCTTGTGATTTGGGATTGCAAAGATAGAGATAATTTTTAAATATCCAAAAAATATTTACAAATTTTTTTAAAATTGCAGTTTTCACAGGCTGGTTTTAGGGCTTTACAGTGGTAACGACCGAATAAAATCAGCCAATGGTGCGCTTTGGGGCGTATTTTTTCAGGAATATATTTTTCTAAATCTTTTTCAACTTTTTCCGGCGTTTTTCCGTTGGAGAGCCCCAAACGATGGGCTACACGGAAGACGTGCGTGTCCACAGCGATGACGGCTTTGTTGTAAATAATGGAGGCTACCACGTTGGCCGTCTTTCTTCCTACTCCCGGCAAGGTCATCAAATCTTCAATTTCAGAAGGAACTTCTCCGCCGAAGTCTTTCTCGATTTTTTGGGCGGCTCCCAAAAGGTGAGCGGCTTTGTTGTTGGGATAGGAAATGCTTTTGATAAGTTCGTAAATATCTTCCAAGCTGGCTTTTGCCATTGCTTTTGCGTCGGGGTATCGCAGAAAAAGTTCCGGTGTGACCATATTGACCCTTTTATCTGTGCATTGGGCGGATAATATAACGGCAATCAAAAGCTGGAAGGGCGAGGAAAAATTGAGCTCGCTGACGGGCTCGGGCATCATTTCTTCAAAAATGGGCAGCGCAAACTCAAAGCGCTCTTTCCTGCTCAGTACATTCTTCTTCATGACACAAGAAAATTCGTCCGGGGTAGCGTTCGCAAATCTGTGTGTTGTGGGTAACCATAATGATGGCGGTTCCTTGCTCTTGGTTGATGCCGGATAACAGTTGCATGATGCCTTCCGAGGTTTCGTTGTCCAGGTTTCCGGTCGGTTCGTCGGCAACAATGAGTTCGGGGGAATTGAGCAGGGCGCGTGCGATGGCGATGCGTTGTTGTTCGCCGCCGGACAATTGGTGGGGCTTCTTATGGAGTTTGCCACCCATGCCTACCAACTCCAGTACCTCACAGATTCGTTCTTTTCTTTTGTTTTCGTCTTTCCATTCGGTTGCCTGCAAGACAAAATCCAGATTGTCTTGGATGCTTCTGTCCATCAGCAACTGAAAATCCTGGAAGACAATGCCGATTTTTCTGCGAAGAAAAGGAATGTCTTTTTCGCGCAGGGTAGATAAGTCATATTCGTAGACGCGTCCACTTCCTCCGCCCAGGCGATTTTCTGCTATGATGCTGCGGATAATGGAGGTTTTTCCACTTCCGACTTTGCCTATGAGGTAAACAAAATCCCCTCGTCTAACCTGCATGTTCAGGCCATAAATCACCTTGGCTTCTCCGTTTTTAATATCTGCGTTCGAAAATTCGACCAGAATCTGATTTTCTGCCATAAAATTGTTGTTAAGAATACGCAAATATAGAGGAATTTTTGCTAAATTTGTAAAATTTTAACAAAGTTAATTCAAAACAACTTTCGATGAGAAGATACTTATTGTCATTGCTGCTTTTCTGTTCCTTTCTGGGGGCTTCGTCCGCACTTTCTGCGAAGACTCCTTCCGAGGTTTTTTCGCAAGCAATGAGTCTATATGAAAAAGGCTTGTATTATGAGGCCTTTGAGAATTTTTCCCAGATTGCTCAGGAGCGCGAAGATATCAATGCCGAGGGATATGCGGTACTTTGTCGTGTAACCCTTCGTTCCAAAGGATATGAGCTTTGTATGAATAACTTCCTTGCGGAGTATCCGGCCTTGCCTGTTTCCAATCGCATTATCTTTCGTTATGCCTTGAATTGTTTTGATGATGAAAATTACAAGGAGGCCTTGCAGTATTTCAATAAGTTGCAGTTGAAGAAGATTGAGTCTTCCATGTATTCGGAATACGTTTTCAAAAAGGCTTATTGTAGTTTTGAATTGGGCGATTATGATGCGGCTATCGAGGGTTTTGGATGGACGCTGGATCTTCCTCGTTCGGATTATCATGCTCCTGCTCGTTATGCTTTGGGTTATATGACCTATCAGAAAAACGAATTTCAGAAGGCCTATGATTATTTCTCTGTGGCGAAGTCTGACAGCCGTTTTGCTTCCAATTCAAGATATTACATGATGGAGTGTCGCTTTATGTTGGGCGACTATGATTATGTAATCGAGCATGCAGATGAGGCTTTTAAGACCATTCCTGAAGACCGTAAGCCGCGTTTGGCGAGAATGGTGTCGGAGATTTATTTGGTATGGCAGGAGCCCGAAAAGGCACAGCTGTACTACGACCGATATTTGGTAAAGGAAGAACCGAAGACGCGCAAGGATTTCTTTCACGCCGGTTCGCTGCTTTATGCGGTGTCTGATTATGAGGGGGCAGTTGAGAAATTTGCCGGTATGAAGTATCGTGGTGATTCTTTGGGACAGATTGCCAATTATCAGATGGCTAACAGTTATATTCAGCTCAAAAACAAAGTGGCTGCCATGCAGGCTTTTAAGGAGGCAAGTGCGGTGAATTTTGATGCGAAAATGACCGAAGACGCTTTCTTTAATTATGCGAAGTTGGCCTTTGACCTCAATAAGGATGGCTCCGGATTCAAAGCTTATCTGCAACGTTATTCGGATACCCATCGTGGTGAGCAGATTTACAGCTATATGGCCTTGGCTTATTTGCAGGATAGGGAATATGATTTGGCCATCGAGTATTACGACAAGGTGGAAGATTTGGACGAGGCAATGCAGTCTAACTATATGAAAGCCAATTATTTGTTGGGTGCTCAGTTGTTAGAGGGGGATGCGTATCGTTCCGCAGCGGATCATTTCCGTTGGGCTTCGGTCTATGCGGGAAAGGGAAGCCAGTTTGCTCAATTCTCCAATTATTATTTGGCGAGTGCCTATTACAGAGATGCCAAATATGAAAAGGCGCGTAAAATTTACACCGACCTTTACAACATGTCAGCGCTCAATGGTACGGATTACCAACCTATGATTGAGTATTGCCTGGCCTACTGCTATTTCAAAGAGGGTAATTACGAAATGGCGGACCGTTGGTTCTCCCGTTATGCACGAAATAATCAGGTGCCTTATCGTAAAAATGCCATTGTACGTCGTGGAGACTGTTCTTTCTTGTGTGCGGATTATGCGACGGCATTGGCGCATTACACGGATGCTTTTTCAGCGTATGCGGATTCCAACGATATCTATCCCTATTATCAGGCGGGACTTTGTTATGGCTTGTTGGCAGATAAAAACGGTCGCATCACGACTTTGCAGCAGGTAAAGGAGGCTTCCGAGGAGGCTCCTTATTATAGCGAGGCTATGTATGAACTCGGTCGCGCCTATGTGGATGCGGACCGTGTCAATGGAGCCAAAGAAACTTTCAAGACTTTGGTGGAAAAAGCCAAGGATAGCAACTATGTCGCCAAAGCATTGTTGGCTTTGGGTATGCTTTCTCGCAATGAGGGAAATTTGGATTCGGCGCTTGTTTATTACAAGAAGGTGGTGGAAACCATGCCTGTTTCCGAGTCGGCCAATGATGCGGTCGTAGCCTTGGAGGGTGTGTATCAGGAGTTGGGCGAGCCGGCTGTTTATCTGGCTTATTTAGAGCAGATAGGAAGGGGAGATAGCAAGACGGAAGAGGAAAAGGAGCGTATCGTGTTCAATGCAGCCGAGCAGATTTTCTTGGCTGGAAATTGGGAGAGGTCGATTGTTTCCCTGTCTGAATTCAAACAAACTTATCCCGAGTCGGTTTTGAATGCCAAAGCGGATTTCTATATGGCTGAATCCTATAAAAACCGTGGCGAGAAGGAGTTGGCGCGCGATTACTACTCTTCTGTGGTGGAATCTTCCGATACCAGTTTCTTGGAGATTTCTATTCTGAATTTCGCCAAACTTTCCTATGCGATGCAGAAATATGACGATGCGTATTGTTCGTATCGCGTGTTGATGGCAACGGCGAAGTTTGATGAAAATAAAAAAGCAGCTCGCGAGGGGTTGATGTACGCGGCTTATTGGGCAAAGCGTTATGAAGAGGCTATTTCGGCCTCCGATGTCTTGATTTCTCAAAAAGCAGAGGCGGCACTTCAGGAGGATGCCCGTTATATCAAAGCGAAATCCCTTTTGATGCTCAGCCGTCGTGATGAGTCTATGGTGCTCTTCAAACAGTTGGCTATGAAACCCAAGACGGCAAAAGGAGCGGAGAGTGTTTATATGCTCATACAGGATGCCTTTGATCGGGCAGATTATGATATGGTCTTGGATATGACGGCCGATTTCTCGGATTCCGGGACTACTCACGTGTATTATTTGGCGAAATCCATTCTTCTTTTGTGTGATGCGTATGTGGAGCGTGGTGATTTGACGTCTGCCAAAGAGAATTTGGAGTGGGTAAGAGATACTTATTGTAGCAGCGACCCTTCGGATGATATTCAGGATGCGGTCAGGGAGAGATTGGAAAAATTGGCCTCTAAAAAGCAGTAAGGATGAAGAAATTACTTTTTGTTTTGATTTTTCTCTTTCCTGTAGCGCTAGCGGGACAGGGATTGGATCCTACCGTAAAGGTTACGGGAGAATATAAGGCTCAGGTGTCTTCGGAAGATGTGCCCAAAGAGCAGGTTTTTCTGCCTGATAGTATTGCGGATTTCGATACGCATTTTGATTATTCGGTCTTTGATAAGCCGTATCAAGGTTCTTACGAGTTTCAGCCCTATCTGTTGGATTTGCGCCCTCGTAAACAACCGCTCTATCGCAATCAATTCCTTTTGAATGCTTCTCTGGGTTATACCCTGCACCCGCGTGTAGATGCCTATTGGGAGCCTGTTTTGAAGGATAGTAGTCTGAATTTGTCCGTGTATGCGCATCATCGTTCCTATTTGGGACAATATGCTGCTACGCTGACACATAGCAATGCGTTGGATGGCAGTGACTCGCACGTGCAGTCGGTTGCGTTTTCCAAGGGTGCTTTTGAAAGCCTTACCCGTGCGGGTATGAAAGGACGTTATGATATGAAGCGTTCGTATTTGTCCTGGGATGCTTCCTACGAGGGGATTCATAATGGAAATGGGGCCGAGAATCAAATCGATTATTCCAAACAAGTCTATAAGCATTTTGATAATATCTTCAACCGTGGCTATAACAAAGCGCAGGCTTCTTTGGAGTATCATTCCAATCCGGTCAAGCAAGGTGAGCTTTTTTATCGTGTAGGTTTGGATGCTTTCTATTCCCGTGATAATTTCTTTATGGGCGAGGATAAGCCTCTTGAGTATCTGCAAATGGGGAAAGTGAAGGTTTATGGTGGTGTGGGTGATATGTTTGTGTCACATCACGGCTTCTATATGGATTTTGATTTGCAGCTCTATATGCTTGGAAATCAAGTATCTTCGTCGCCTGCATATCTGAATACCAATGCACAATATTTCAGTGTGACGCCGCACTATCTGTTGCAGTATGAGAAATTCAAAGTGGATCTCGGAGCTAATCTGGCTTATGTGGCGCCTGGTAAAGGCTCGGAGAATTTTACCAAGGCATCCCAGATTGTTTATCCCGATGTGACGATTACCTATAACCCTTGGAGGGAGTGGGCGATTTTCTATTTCAAGGCAAAAGGGGGTATGAAGATGAATACCTATGACGATTTGCTGGCCCTCAATCCTCATTTTTACTATGGCTATCGTCAGTCGGATCAATCGTTGTTGGATAATACCATAGAAAACGCTAATTTTTCTTTGGGGGTAGATGGTAGAATATCTTCTCGGTTTACTTACGAATTGAAGTTGGGTTATGTCTTTTATGGCAATGCGCCCATGGAATGTTTGAAGATGCCGAGCTCTCATACCGAGCCGCCTCTTCCCGGATTGGCGTTTACTTCTTATCAGAGCTTTTATGCCGGCGTAGGCTTGTCTTATAAGTCGGAGTCCTTTGATGCGCAGGCGAGGGCAAAATATCAGGGAACCTATCACTTGGAGAGGGATGTGCGTGCCATTTTTTCTTTGCCTCCCTTTTTGGTGGATGTGCGTTTGATGTATAATTGGAAACGCCGCATTTTTGCGGGAATCAGTCTGGAGGCACAGGGTGGTCGTCAGGCAATGTATAAACTTTCATCCCCGGCGGTGGATAGGATATGTAAAATCAAGCCTTTCTATAATGTGGGGCTGGATGCGCGGTATAAATTGTCCAATCTGTGGACCGTGTGGTTGCATGTGGATAATCTCTTGTTCCAGGAAATTCAAAGGAATCTTTTTTATGCACAAAAGGGTGCAGAATTTAGCGTAGGTTTCACTTTGAATATTCGATAAAATTTTGTAAATTTGTACGTTTTGAAATAAAGTAAAAATATGAGCGTAAACGAAACAAACAATCAATATTCTGCCGGCAGTATTCAGGTGCTTGAGGGCCTTGAAGCGGTACGAAAAAGACCTTCCATGTATATTGGTGATATTTCCGAGAGGGGACTTCATCATTTGGTGTATGAGGTGGTGGATAACAGTATCGACGAGGCATTGGCTGGATATTGTAGTGATATTCAGGTTTCTATTCTTGAAGGTAATTCCATCCGCGTGACGGATAATGGTCGTGGTATTCCTACGGGAGAGCATCCCAAGGAGCACCGTTCTGCTTTGGAGGTAGTATTGACCGTTCTTCATGCCGGTGGTAAGTTTAGTAAGGATAGTTATAAAGTGTCCGGTGGTCTTCACGGTGTGGGTGTGTCCTGTGTGAATGCTCTTTCTGATAGTTTGCGTGCCGAAATTCATCGCGAGGGTAAGGTGTTCGTGCAGCACTATTCCCAAGGTAAACCCCTTGGTCCTGTGGAGATTGTGGGCGATGCGGATGATACCGGTACGACCATCGAGTTTCATCCCGATCCCGAGATTTTTACCGTTTCGGAGTATAATTACAGCACCTTGGCGGCTCGTTTGCGCGAACTTGCCTACCTGAATAAGGGCATTCGTCTTACTTTGACCGATTATCGCAAGAAAATCGCCACCATGGGCGAAGATGGTCAGGAAGTAGAAGAGTATCGTCAGGAGGTTTTCTATTCCAAAGAAGGTCTAAAAGAGTTTGTTCAGTATCTGGATGGTGGCGCAGAGAGCCTTATTGAGGAGCCGATTTGTTTGGAAACGACCAAAGTGATTCCCATTGAGATTGCGCTTCAGTATAATACCGGATATTCGGAGAAGATTTATTCTTATGTAAATAATATCAACACCATCGAGGGTGGTACGCACTTGGATGGATTTAAGAGAGGTTTGTCCGGTTCTTTGAAGAGTTATGCCGAGAAGAACAATTTGTTGGCGAAATTCAAAGGAGAGTTGTCTCCTGAAGACTTCCGCGAAGGTTTGACGGCGGTTGTTTCTGTCAAAGTGGCAGAGCCGCAGTTTGAAGGACAGACCAAGACCAAATTGGGTAACAGCGAGGTGCGTGGTGCGGTGATGAGCGCCATTAATAGCGCATTGGAAAGCTACCTGGAAGAGCATCCTACCCAGGCCAAGATGTTGGTTGAGAAAGTAATTCTGGCAGCCAATGCTCGTCAGGCAGCGCGTAAAGCCCGTGAGGCTACCCGTAAGACGGTGATGTCCGGTGGTGGACTTCCCGGTAAATTGTCAGACTGTTCTGAAAAGGATCCCAAGTTGTGCGAGATTTTCTTGGTCGAGGGAGACTCCGCAGGTGGTACGGCCGTAAGCGGTCGTAACAGCCGTTTCCAGGCCATTCTGCCTTTGAGAGGTAAGATTCTCAATGTGGAAAAAGCCTTGGAGCATCGTGTGTTCGAGAGTGAAGAGATTCGCAATATCTATACCGCTTTGGGCGTGACGGTAGGTACGGAGGAAAATCCCAAGGCTTTGAACCTCAGTCGTTTGCGCTATGATAAAGTTGTGGTGATGACGGATGCCGATGTCGATGGTAGCCACATCGACACCTTGATTTTGACTTTCTTCTTCCGCTATATGATAGATTTGATTCGTGAGGGACACGTTTATCTCGCCACTCCTCCTCTCTATCGTGTGAAACGAGGTAAGAAGCTTGTATATTGCTGGACGGAGGATGAACGTAAGAACGCCCTTATGGAGATGGGTGAAGGCGCATCTGTTCAGCGTTACAAAGGTTTGGGTGAGATGTCAGACGAGCAGCTTTGGGATACTACCATGAACCCCGATACTCGTTTGTTGCGTCAGGTGACGATTGAAAACGCCGCCGAGGCTGAAAGAACCTTCTCTATGTTGATGGGTGATGATGTTCCGCCTCGCCGTGAATTCATCGAGCAGAATGCTCACTATGCCAATATCGATGCTTAAAAGTAATGGAGAGAATCAGATTTCCTAAACATATAAGGGTTTATCTACCTCTGGTTCTCCTTTTTGTTATCCTGCTCTTGATGATGCCGAGAGCAGGAAATTTTCGCTATGATTATAAAAAGGGTTCACCTTGGATGTATGATGAACTGGTGACCCGTTTTGATTTTCCTGTGCAAAAAAGTGCCGCCGAAATCGAGGCGGACAAGCAACAGGTAATCGATTCGCAAATTCCTTATTATCAAAGAGATGACCAGTCTAAAGAGGCGGTTTTGCGTGCGGTTTCTTCTTTGCAGCCGGCTGCTTTATCCCAAGTGGTGAAGTCTGCTTTGAAGTCCATTTATGCCAAAGGTCTTTGTGATAGTTTGGATAGAAAGGTGTCGGTGGTAGTTGTGCAGGATCGCGGAAAAGATGTGAAAAAACCGGCCTCCGAAGTGTATGGTTTTACTTCAGCCCGCCGTATGCTCCGCGCTCAACTTGTCAGCCAATTTGGTCTGGAGGCGGATTCTCTTTATGCGGCTGCCTCTTTGGACCGCTACCTGATTCCCAATCTGCATTATGATTTGCAGCGCAGTCAGGCTGAATTGCAGCGTGCGTTGGATAACATAGCCACGACTTCCGGTGTGATATACAGTGGAGACAGGATTGTGTCGCCCGGTGAAATTATCACGGCTGAAAGTCAGAAAATCCTGGATAGCTATCAGGCGGAATTCAATGATAATTATGGCTACGAGGGCAATCCTGTTTTCTTGTGGATAGGAAATAGCCTGGTAGCCTTGATATTGGTGTTCTTGCTCTTCTTTGTGATTTTATACACCAATGCCGATATCTTTGACAGCCCCAACCGCTATCTTTATTTGCTGACTACCTTTCTGCTCGTCAATGTCTGCCTGTTTTCAGTCAATATGGCCGGGCACCCGCAATGGTTGTACTCCGTGCCTTTTTCCCTTGCTGCGCAGTTTTTGATGGCCTTTTTCCGTAAACGCGTCGTGCTTCCGGTTTATCTCATTTCCCTCTTCCCCTTGTTCTTTGTACATAACGGGGTGGAGCTCTTTTTGATATGGGCGACGGCCGGAATTTTCAATATCTTCTCTTTTGCTTATATGTCAAAGGGGTGGCGTCAATTCCTGAATGCCATTTGTACTTTCTTGGTGGCAGCGATTGTCTATATGGCTATCCATTTGGTCAGCGATGGCACATTGAATTACGAATACAGCAATCTGGCCCGTCTCCTTCTCGGTTCTGTGCTTGCTGTTGCCGCCTATCCATTGATTTTCCTTTTCGAAAGAATTTTCCTGCTCGTTTCCAGCAATCGCTTGGACGACTTGTGTGATACCAATGCCCCTCTGCTTCAGTTGTTGGCACATCAGGCGGCGGGTACTTATCAACATTCTTTACAGGTGATGAACATGGCGGAAATGGCCGCTCGTGCGATTGGTGCCGATGTTTCCCTTACGCGTGCCGGCGCCCTCTATCACGATGTGGGTAAAATACAGAATCCCCCTTGTTTTGTGGAAAACCAGATGGCAGGAAATGAAGATTATCACAAGGGACTGCCTTTTGAGGAAAGTGCCAAGGAAATCATTCGCCATGTCACGGAAGGGGTGACGATTGCCGAGAAATACGGTCTTCCGAAAGTTTTGATTAATTTTATCCAGACCCATCACGGTACCTCTACAGTGGGTTATTTTTATGGAAAGTATATTGAAAATGGCGGCGATGCAGTCTTGAAAGGTGAGTTTAGCTATCCGGGTCCCAAGCCTCACAGCGTGGAGGAGACTTTGGTGATGATTTGCGACTCTGTCGAGGCGGCTTCCCGCACTTTGCGTAAATTTACTGACGAGAATATCCGCTCGCTGGTGGATTCCATCGTGGATGGAAAAATCAGTGAGGGCCAATTTACTGAATCTGAACTGTCGCTGATGCAGTTGCGTATTGTCAAAGAGGAAATCTGTGACTATTTGCGTCAATCGCACCATGCAAGAGTTATATATCCGAAAATCAAAAATTAAAATATTGAATTATGAAAATCCAAAACAAAAAAATTGATGATCTCAACTACAAGCTTACTCTTGAACTTGTAAAAGAGGACTATGCAGAAAAGAAAAGAAAAATGTTGGCAAAATGCCGTCGTGATGCCGAATTGAAAGGTTTCCGTAAAGGTATGGCTCCTGCCTCATTGATTGAGCGCCTCTATGGTGAAAGAGTATTGGTTGATTGTGTAAATGATTGTATCTCAGACTCTTTGAATTCTTATATCAAAGAGAATGATCTTAAATTGATTGGTGAACCCCTTCCCGAGGAGAACCAGCAGACAGACTGGAATGGCGAGAACTTTACCTTTGTTTTCGACTATGCCCTTAAACCTGAAGTGAAATTGGAATTGTCTGAAAAAGACTCTCTTCCTTATTACAAAATCAGCGTAAGTGCAGAGGCTAAGAAGAATTTGAAGGAAACGACTCTTAAACAGTTCGGCGAGTTGGCTGACGGAAAGGCTGCCAAAGAGGATGATTTTATCATTGTGGATTTTGTCAATGGCGAGACTTCCGTAAATGATGCTTATGTGGCTCTTCGCAATGTGACTGCCGAGCAGAAACCTTTGTTTGTAGGTCTTAAATCCGGCGATACTTTGGATGTGGATGTAACCAAGGCTTTTGCCAGTGAGACCGACCGCGCTTCTATGCTCAAATGTACCAAAGAAGAATTGGCCGCCATGGAGCCTGTATGGAAGATGACGGTGAAAACCGTGAAGACTTTCGTTCCTGCCAAGATGAATCAGCAGAGCTACGACAAGATTTTCGGTGAGGATCAGGTACACAACGCTGAGGAGTTCGATGCTAAAATCGAGGAGCGTCTCGTAGCAGAGTACAAGAGCGAAGCTGACTATCGTCTGGAGAAAGATTTGAAAGATTATCTCGTGGAGAAAGCCGCTCTCGTATTGCCCGAGGAGTTCTTGAAACGTTGGGTGTATGTAGCCAACGATGGTAAATTTACCAAAGAGGAAATTGAAAAAGAGTGGCCTTTGTTCATCGAAGATTTCAAATGGCAACTTATTCGCGATAGCTTGATGGAAACTTACAAAGTGACTGTTACAGAGGATGATATCTTGGCTTCTGCCAAAGGTTTCGCCGCTTATCAGTATGCTATGTACGGCTTGAACAATGTACCCGATGAGCAGATTGAGCAGTTTGCCAAGAGCATTTTGGCTCAGGAGAAAGAGGGTCGTCGTATCGAGGAGCAGGTTTATACCCAGAAAACCATCGATGCGGTAAAAGCGGTTGTAAGTTTGAAAGACAAAAAGATTACCCGCGAGAAATTCGCTGAATTGAAGTAAAATTTCAATCAAAACATCATGAAGGATTTTGATCTGTTTGCCAGAAGCCAGATGGGTGTGTCGTCGCTGACGATGCACGATTATCGCTCGGTTGTGAATGCCTATATCAACCCCTCCATTATTGAGGAAAGGAAACTCAATGCGGTCAGCATGGATGTATTCAGTCGTCTGATGATGGATAGGATTATTTTTCTCGGTTGTCCGATTAATGATGATGTGGCAAATATCATCCAAGCCCAGTTGCTTTATTTGCAATCAACGGATTCTGCAGCAGATATTTCCTTGTATCTGAATACCCCCGGCGGCAGCGTGTCCGCCGGTTTGGGGATTTATGATACGATGCAGTTGATAGACCCCGCGGTGGCAACGATTTGTACAGGTATGGCCGCCTCTATGGGTGCTGTCTTGCTTTGTGCCGGTGCTCCCGGAAAGCGTTCCGCCTTGACTCATTCCCGCGTGATGATTCATCAGCCCCTGGGAGGAGTAAACGGACA
>JAEIGA010001540.1_pt1 | contig 36003 bp, 40 predicted proteins | sample 9270691 | NCBI WGS metagenome assembly JAEIGA01 (sample SAMN17057246, study PRJNA624740) | gut metagenome | biome: biome; isolation source: fecal sample | host: Bos grunniens | place: China: Xizang | collected 2019
ATTATATTTTTTTGTAGCGATGTTTTTAAAAATGCGGATTTATTGTGGTTGTTATGGTTTTTAAAAATTAAATTTTTATGGGCAAAAAAGAAAAAAGAAACGGGACTGGAATTTCTTCCAGTCCCTATTATGTATAATGTTATTTGTTATTAGTGTTCATGGAAGGCCACGTGTTCTCCATTTTTCAGAGTCCAACAGTTCTTTTTGTTCTTTGCGCATTCCAGACAGTTACCAGTACAGATATTCCAGTTTGCTTCGGGTTCTTCTTTCTTGAAGATAACATGGGCAACGGGAAGGTTGTGGGGGTTGTTCATGGTCATTCCAGTCCATTCAGAGAGGATAATGTGAAGGTTAGAAGGAAATTCCACGCCGTTGTCAATTGCTTTATTAATGAAACTGTAACGTTTTGTGAAAACAAGTACATCACAATGGGGATTGTTCTTGACTACGTTAATCATATCCAGAAGGTAATTATATGTAGGGATATCACCAGAAACATGGAAACGGAAAAAACGGGAAACGCTGAGAGAGTCGGAAACCTGTTCCCAATAGGAAACGGGGTTGTTATTGAGAATTTCCAGATTGCGGTTGTAAGATGCTTTTACGTTTTTGTAAAGTCTGCACATCTTAGCGGCGTAACATTTTTTAGCACAAGTGCAATTTTCCGCACAAGTGATAATAGGGGGAAGGGATACGGATTTAATTTCTCCCATTTTCCGATTGCCCTTGCTGATAGAAATGGTGGTGTTGATGGTGTTAGTAGTGTTTTCCATTGTAAATCCTCCGTTTTGTCGTTGGTTGTTTTGTGGTTGTTTGGTGTTCTTCTTTATGGTGCTATTGTATCATATAATTGTATGGTTGTCAAGTATTATTTAGAATATTTTGGATATTTTATTGTAAGATTTTCCGAGTGTAACGAGGGTTTTTCCGTTGGGGTGGAGTTGCAATAAAAGATAGTTTTTAAATATGGGAATTTTCTGGTTGGGGTGGAGTCTGGGTGGAGTACGGGTGGAGCGGGTTTGGATTTAGTTTTTAGATATAGAGATTTTCCGTTGTGGCGGGTTGGTGGGGTTGTTGGTTGTTTGTTATTTTTAAAAATGTGGTTTTTCCGTGTGAGTTTGTGTATGGGTTGTTATTTTTAAAAATTAATTGTTTTTGATACGTGTTGCATAGTTGTTGCATAAAGTTGCATAAAAGTTGCATAGTGTTGCATATGCAATTTGCATGGGTTGTTACATATGCTTTTTCCGCAATTAGTCCAAATATTTTTCCCGTTCCGTCAACAAAAAATTTTACTCCACTAGAGCCTATTTTTTACCCAGAATTTGACAGTTTTACTCCACCTGTACTCCACCAACAAAACTTAGTTTTTAAAAATCACATTTTTCTGTACGCCAAAAACTCCCCACAAAAAAAACAACAAAAACAAAAAAAAAGAGAGAGCGGATTTCTCCACTCTCTCAATATATTTAATTGGTTAATTAGTTGAAACTAAACAAGGTATCATCAATCAGCCTATCCAGTAGTTCGCAAATCTCCCAGTCCTGCATTTCATTGATATCCTTATCATAGTGCTTGCAAATATCCTCTGCCTGTTCACGGGTGATAATAAAATTAATCTGTTCCATATTACTTTCTCCTTATATATTTATTTGTTATTTGTTTAACCACTATAACTGAATCTGCGACTGCTTACCTGCTTCGTATAGGCTTTATAAACGTCTGGCATAACCTTTTTAAATGCTGTACTGTCAAAACGATTAGACAATACACTTGTATATCTTACGATATACTTACCTGCTTCTAGTTCTTCCGTGTTCTGCTTCAGCATTTCCGCTTTAATTTCATCGGTCAATGCTTCGACTTCTGCTTTTGCTTCTGCTATTAGTGCTTCCAGTTCTTTAATGGCCTCAATTTTTTCTGCGATATCAGCATTGGGAACAATAACCATAAAACTTTCTCCTTTATCAAATAAAGTAGTTTGTGCTGTCTTTCCAAGCTGTCAAGACTCTTTTGTGTTTCATTGCGGGACTTACAACAGGTCTTGTTGAAATTGGTTGTCCTCTGTTACGTTGTCATTATACCACATGGGGTATTATTTGTCAAGTGTTTTTCTGGAATTTCTTCAACTTTTTTCCAACAATCTTTTGTTTTTGAATATGATATTTTTCTGTTATATCACATTCGGCATCATATGGATATTTATGGTTTTTAAAAATGGGATTTTTTTGGTATTGTAGTTTTTCAAAATGCAGAATTTTTGGTTGCATTTAATTTTTAAAAATGTAAATTTTTTGTTAATTGTAGTTTTTCAAAATTAAACTTTTCTGGTTTGCATGATTTTTAAAAATGCGATTTATTTGACACATGGCAAACCGTACCAGTTTTTCTTTATTTTTAAAAATTAAACTTTTCTGTTTCACCATTATAAAATTATTTGGTTTTTAAAAATCGTTATTTTTTGGTTGTTTACGCTGCAAATCGTTCCAATACAAATAAGTTTTATTTTTAAAAATCAGATTTTTTTGGTAAAACAAATAAAAAAAATAAATAAAATAAAAGAGGGATGGATTGCTCCACCCCTCAATTTTATTGTCATTCTACAATGTAGCAGTATTCGGGAATCCAAGGAATCTGCTTATCTCCCATGTACCAGTCAATTCTTACTCCGTCGTCAGAGCCGTCCAGACAGTTAGCGAAGATAGAGTTGCTAGACTGTCTAGCAAGAAATGCTTTGTTGTCGCTCGTAAACTCGTAGCTTCTCTGAATCTCCGTATACGGCTTGTTCCAGCTCTCCTTAGCAAAGACCACGACACCCTTCAGCTTCTTCTCGTTGCCCTTAGTGGTGTATCCATGCTCCTCGTTAAACTTCCACATGGCCTTACACAATTCGCTCCAAGTAATCTTCTTCATGATGTGTTACTCCTTTTCAATATGTAGTTGTGTTTCCCTTTGGGATACTATAATTCTATCACATATTTAATCTGTTGTCAAGTAGAAAATTGTAAACAAATTATTAACAATCATATGTTCGCATTATATTTTTCATCACTCGTTCGCCCCTCAATAAATTATTGTTTTTAAAAATCAAGATTTTTTGGCTTTCACGCTGCAAATTTATTTAATTTTTAAAAATCAATATTTTCTGGTGGCGGGATATATAAAAAGATAGTTTTTAAAAATAAAGATTTTTTGTTCCTGAACGCTGCGATAAATAATAATTTTTAAAAATCCGTTTTTTCTGGTTCACGCTGCAAGATAAAACAAATAAAAAACAGGGACTGGATTTCTCCAGCCCCTTTAAACACGGTATACATTTTTCTAACACAACACACACAACACAACAACACTTTAAGAAAAGAAGCTGTATACCGTTGTTTGTAAGCATATTATATCATATATCTTTTTGTTTGTCAAGTATCTTTTTTATTTTTCTTTAATATTTTCCTGCATATCTAGGTACAAACAAATTAAAATCAGTTGGGTTTCTGCGGTCAATATTATTTACAATACCGATTACATCATGTACAAAGTTTCCATCGTCTGCGTTCAGTAGTTCTTCTAGCTTTAAATTAAAGGCATTGTCTGCATTCTCCAAGTCCATCAGTAGTGTAAAACGTTCTCCATTGTAGATTCCCATTCCTTCCGCTCTCTGTGCAATCTTTACATACATCATAAACTTTTCTTTGGTTTTCATAATGTCCACCTCATTTGTTTATTTGTTTTCCTCTTTATGGTTCTATTATACCATATATATTCTATTTGTCAAGTAGTTATTTAATTATTTTCCTTCTATTTTTATTTTCCAAATAAGTTTTGTTTTTAAAAATCAAAAAAATCTGGTGGCGGATACCAAAAAATAATGATTTTTAAAAATTAAATTTTCCTGTCAGCGCAAAAGAAAAGCGGTAGAATTTCTTCCACCGCTCTTATCTATTAAATGAACAATGCTCTTACAGTCATCTGCTTACCGCCTCTGTAGCTTAACAGTACATCCATCTTTAATTCCTTCATAACAACCGCAAGCTGTTCTTCACTCAGTCCAATCGTTTCTCCTTCGTCGTCATGGCTTGCAAAGATGCAATTTCCATGAACCACATCCAGTACTTCGTTGGTATCCTTCCTTACAACTGCAATCTCTGGCTTACATTCTTCAATGAACTTTCCCTCTTCATTGATAATCATATCAATTCCATTTTCATAAAATACTTCGCTCAAGAATGGAATCTCGATATAACCGCCTACAATCTTCTGCAAATCTTCCAGTTTGTTATTGATTTCTTTTACCTCAAAATTGTTGTTACTTAATACTAATACTTTCATGTTTAGCACTCCTTTTCTTTTTGTTGTCATAGATATTCTATCATATATTTGCTCTGTTGTCAAGTAGTAATTTGAATTTTTCTTCATATAATTTTATTATTATGTTTTTAAAAATCAAGATTTTTTGTATTTGTTGTTTTTAAAAATCGATATTTTTTGTTTAACGTGAAACATTTTTAATTATTTTTAAAAATGCGATTTTTCTGGTGGCGGCGCTGCTTAATAAAAATAAATAAAAAAAAGAGCGGAATCTCTTCCGCTCCTTATATATTCTTCGAATTACAGTCCGAAATAGTAGTAGTGAATAGCAGAGTAACAGTCGCTTCCATCTTCTTCCGTAGTCTGAGTGGTAATGCTCCGCAGATTAGGGAAGTTTTCTTTCATCAACCAGTCCAGTCGCCAATGCTCGTGCTTCCAGTCACCCCAGATAACTTCAACAGCAATCATTCGAATGCTGTCGTTGTAGTCTACCACTTCGCCCATAATATGATTTTCAGTCATAAGTTCGTAAATCTTCTTTTCCATTTGCATCATAATATTTTTCTCCATGTAGTTGTGTTGTTGTTTGTTTCTTTTAACTGTCTATATTATATCACGATAATATATATATGTCAAGTAGTTTATTGAATTTTCCAACAAATATTTTTGTACAGATTTTGGTGGCGGACATCTCGAATATTTTATATTTTTAAAAATGCAGATTTTTTGCTCCTGAATATAATTTTTAAAAATTAATTTTTTTTGTTCCTGAAAATGGTTTTTAAAAATGCAGATTTTCTGTCCCTGAATACAAAATTATTTAATTTTTAAAAATCAAGTTTTTCTGGTATGCGCTGCAAGTAGCAGCTGTAAACAAAAAAGAAGGACGGTTGCCCGTCCCTCCTATATTTTATTCTTTAGACATCTTAGAGGCTTTAGAGAGCCATTCATATCTTTCGTTATCGTCTATTAAACCTAATTTATATGCCATATGTACATCTCCCGAAAATCTCATATAGCCTTCTTCATCGAAACATATAATGATTGTCTTTGCTAGAATCTCAAGACATTTTTCTCTCATTTTATTTTCCTCCATATAATTTAGCAATAGGCAGCAACCATCAGCATCATAAAAATAACAGTTCCAATAGTTCCAGTAGCCATCATTGCAATCTTTTTAATCTGGTTCATTCTGTATCTCATTAAATCTTTTCCAGTCAGAATCATGTCGTTGTCCTCCGTTGTTGTGTGTTGTTTGTTGACATCAATATATTATCATATCTTTAATCGTTTGTCAAGTAGTTTTATAAAAATTTTCCAAGAAATTTTCCGTGTTTACTTCCGAAATTTTCCGTGTACAGAATTTCCGTATTTTTAAAAATCAAATTTTCCGCAGACCGCAAACCAAATAATTCTCATTTTTAAAAACAATCTTCCGCAGAATCTTCCGAACAGATTTATTGAATTTTTAAAAATCTTTCATGCCAAGAAAAGTTCATTTTCAAAAATCATTTTTCCGTACAAAAATATTTAATTTTTAAAAATTAAAATTTTCCGTACTAGAGCATATGTAGCAAGATAAAAAAAGAAAGAGTGGAATTTCTTCCACTCTCTCGTATATCTTTACTTGATTAGGCTCTTTAAATATTCCAGTTCCTTCACCACAATATATACCATATTATCAGTATCATAAAATTCCTTATAGTAGTCGGGAACGGGAACACAGACGAAATCGGGATTCTTCACGTTCATCTGCTTGATATTTCCGCCAAAGTAGTAGTCGGGGTGATTGGCCAAGAACCAAACTTCCGCATGGGAAATAGATTCGAACTGCTTAGGCTCAAACTTTTTTTCCTCAATAACGTTGTTATCCTCGCCGTACTTAACTCCAGTAAATGCAAAAGTCTTCATAAAATTTTCCTCCATGTTGTTATGTATTTATGTGTCGTTTACTGACATAGTTATATTATCATATAATTATCCATATGTCAAGTAGTTTATTAAATTTTCCAAAAAAATATTTTCCAGTTAATTGTCCAATAAATCGGACAAAACGATATAATTATATTTTTAAATATTAAAATTTTCTGGTTCACGCTGCAACCGCACAAATTCTCCATGTTTTTAAAAATTGAATTTTTCTGGTGGCGGCTATCAAAAATTCCTCATTTTCAAAAATTAAATTTTCCTGCTAGTGCGCTGCATTTCCGCAGCAATAAAAAATCGGGGAACGTTTCCGCTCCCCGTTTTTCCGTATAACTTTAACTGTTTACAAGTCGTAAAAAAGAATTTCTTCCTCGTAATACTCCGCCATGTCAACTGCTGCTGTGAATCGGTCTGTTACTCCGAAACGATAGCCAAAGTCTTTAAAATATCCGTTGCTTGCCTCTGTAGCCACGTAGTACCATGCGTCCACCGCTTTCTCTTTGTCGTATGTTCCGTTCTTAATCTTTTTTTCCAAGCTGTTTAAAACGTTGGCGGTCATGCGTCTGTACAAATTTCCGTTGTTGATTGCGTACAGGAAAAGCTCTCTGGATTCCTCGGACTCTTTGTAAAACATATTGCTTGTTCTTTTCATGGTGTTATCTTCCTTTCTGTTTTGTGTTGTGTTGTTCCTCGTTTTCTATATATTATCATATAAAAAATCCGTTGTCAAGTAGAAAAATAAAAATCCGAAAAAGTATTTTATTCCTATTGCGGGAGAACTCTGGCGATATATATAGCTCTGGCGGCTCTGGGGACTTCTGACGGGCTTTATGTGATTGTCTGGTATGTTTATTCGTCTGAGAATATAGACGCTCCTGCGTCCTTCTGTGACGTTTTAAGGACGTTTTTAAAAATGGGGAAAATTTGTGTAACCATATGCAAAGAAAAATGATTTTTAAAAACCATAAACAAAAAATTTTAATTTTTAAAAATCACAAAAAATTGACAACCTATACAGAAAATTTTAATTTTTAAAAATCAATTTTTTTTGGCATGGGGAAAGAATAAAAAAAGAGGCTGATTTCTCAGCCTCTAATATTTTAGCATGACGGGCAGTCTTCAATTGAAACAAATTCATAATACGGGAAAACAATGTAAACGGTATTCCCTACCTTTTCGTTATCCGCAATAAATGGTTCGACTTCATCATGGTTATAAAAATAGCCCTGAAAATCGTATTCGCTGCCATACTCTCTATCAATAACATGAAAATAATACTTATACATAAATTTTAACCTCCCCAATTTTGTCACCATTCACAAGATTTATAGTAATCCCGTACAGAATCCCATACCTTGCCATAGCCAACTTTGGAATCGTAGTACTTGCCTAGATATTTATTGGCGTTAACTTTTGCCCGTCTTTCGGCAATTCTATCTTGCTTTGCGCAAATTTCGGCGTATTTTTTAGGATTAAAAACTAGGTCTTTTTCGCTTGCCATATGGGATTCCCCTTTGTTTTCATAGGACGGGGACTGTTTCCAGTCCCCTATAACCTTAGCAGTTTGCGGTGTATTTTTCGTAAAGCTTTACAAGCTTATTGGCTGTCACGTCGGCCTTGTGCTTTCGATATGCCTTGATATTCGGATATCGGCGGGCGTCATAGTCGGAATCGTTGAAATGCTTTACGAAATTTTCAATGATTGCGTTGACTACGTCCCTTGCAAACTTGGCAACCGCCATGTACTGTTTTGCGTTTACGAACTTCGCTTGGCGGAATTCAATGGTATAATCATGCTGAAGATTAAACATTGCTTCATGCTTCATCTGCCAGCCTTCGACATTACCGGACGGGTCGTGCATTGTCACGGGTTCAGCCCAACGATTAGAACGGCGGCCGAAGAAACGGGCTGCTTTTTCGGGGTCTGCCATGATTGCGTTGGACAGCGGGACGAACAGGCTACCATTGAAACGGCGGATATACCGCATTGTTTCGGGGTTGATGAATTCGGCATGGCCTACGTGGAAATGTGTGCCACATTCGTTACCGATTCGAATGTCCCCGCTTGCCATAAGCTTTTCAATGGACACGCACTGTTTGCTGACGGCGTTCAGTCCTTCATAAATAGGGGACTTAAATTCAGCGGATACGGTACAGTCGGCAGTGGGCTTGAAACCGAAATCAACCAATTCGCCACGGGCTTTTGTGGTGGCGTTGGATACCTCCAGTTCAGCGGAAAACGTAAAACCGTGTGCTTTACGTTCGCCCATACGGTAATCATTTTCGACTGTGTAGCCTTCAAGGTGGCGGGCGTGAAAATCGCACATGTAACCGAAACGGTCGCCACGCTTAGCAATGGGAACTTTGACAGTTCCAACGCGGTTACAGTCTTTGCACATACAAACGGGAATTCTTGCCATGATAATTACCTCCTAAAGTGTTGCCCCTTTGGGGCGTGTGTTGTTGTGTTCCTTACACTACCCATTATAGCGACTTTTTTCTATTTGTCAACAACTTTCTTCAATTTTCAAAAACTAAAAAAATCTAATTTTCAAAAATAAAAAAGTATTGATTTACTCAGTTTTTCGGCGTTTTTCAAAACAATATTTCTATGAATATAAATACTGCACAAAAAAGCTGTATGTTATTTGGTTATATTGACGAAAGAAACATGACAGTAACACCGCATTGTATATACAATATAATAACAATAAAAGCACTTTAGCTTGCTAAAGTGAATACAGACAGACAGACAGACAGACAGACAGACAGACAGACAGACAGACAGACAGACAGACAGACAGACAGACAGAGAAGGAAGGAAGGAAGGAAGGATAACGCTTTAGTATGCTAAAGTATGAATGATAATAAATACAACACGCTGTGAACCGCTCAGCGCAGTTTTAAGCGATTTTTAAAAATAACGTATCTGTATACCATCACCATGCAGTATTCAGTTATTCATAATAAAGTGAATAATTATGCAAAAAGTAAAACCCCACTTTTTGCGGTCAAAAAGTTAGGAAAATAGGGCTTTTTGGATTTTTTGAAATTGAAATGTAACAGCGGTTACAAATTGTAATAACTTTTTAGGTCAAAAAGTTGGATTTTTGATATATTCATATTTTTTATAATGCGTAAACGTATCTTATATTTTTTATTACTGTATATTTTTATGTATATTCACGACGGCTCTCAGCGGTTCATATTTTTAATCAGTCGTTGACCGCTTGTGCTTTTGTATCGTTGTTTCGTTGTTTTGTTGTTGCGTTGTTTCTTTGTTTCGTTGTTCTATTGTATACAATGATACATGGATTCTAGTTTTTATGTATGACAGTACTTTGATTTTTTTGTACGGCAGTACTTTTGATTTTTTGTTCTATGGTATTATTGTTTCGTTGTTCTATTGTATACAATGATACATGGATACGGGGGTACTTTACAACTGTAAAGGTTTTTTACTTGACACCGTTCGGGGTATGGGGTATATCTATTCCTAACCAGAAAAATCACACCCCCCCCTCTCCCCACTCCCCCCCCAACAAACAACCTAAAAACAAACCATCCACTCTATCTAACGAACCATCCCACGAATTATCTCACGAAGCATTTTACGAAGAAACATCAACAATCCAACAACACACCTCTCCTCATTATCAACATCATTCATACCAAAAAACAACCAAAAAATAACCAGCAACAACCAAAAAACAAAGCAATCTAAAACATCAAAATCAAACTAAACATCAAACTAAACACAAAACCAAACACCAATAAAATCCCCACAGCAAAACCAATCTAAAGCAAATATAAACCCTACAAAAACAAAAATCTTATTAAAAAATACGAAACCACAAAAGCAACCAACTAAAATAATCTTAAAAATCAATCAATAAAATACCATAAAATAAAGTAATAACACCGTCAATAACAGAAGCAAATCACATCGCATATCCCGTCAAAAACGTCCGTAACTTTAATAAAAAACAATCAAACAACCACAAAATAAAGTAATTAACCAATATATTTAAATAACCTCTCGTAAAATCGACCATCATCTATAATAACATTGTATAAAATAGGATAAAATTTTTTATAAAAAAGTACTTGACTTTTTATACAATATGCTGTATAATATTCCCAGTTAGATTAATAGTGTTTATAAGTAGTAAGGTTATAGCTAAAAGATAAGAATCTTTTGTATGTAGGATATAACTTAAAACGATTAATCGTTCTAGAGATAAGTTTGAGTAAACGAAAGTCTGGTCGCACGACCAGCGACTGTGTAACAGCACAGTAGTCTGAACAAAGTTCAGCATGAGAAGCGTAGCTTCTCTAGTATACTTATATATCTAATATACTTATTGGATAGAACGGAAAAATACCGTACATTTTGTACGGTGGTCAGAGAGAAAAATGCAACAAGCACCGTACAAAATGTACGGTGGTCATCAGGAGGTGATTAAAATTAGTGTTAATAACAGACAAGAATCCTGTGTCCTTGTCGACGGAAAATATGAATATAGTAAAACTCCGCTAAATGAATTAGAATCTAAATACATATACATTCCTCTGTCTGTTATTACAGATACTGAATTAGATATAAGGAGAGTTGGTATATTCTCTTACTTCAGAGTACACTGTGGTTTAAATAATATAATCAACTTTACTATTCCAGATATCATTGAATGGTGCGGAGGAAAATCAGATAGAAGAGTAAATGGTAATAATGATAAAGCCTTATCTGTTCTAGACTCTTTAAAGGATAGGGGCTATTTAACATATCTTACAGAGAAGAGTAGAAGCTCTTATATGAAGTGTAGATTTGATAACGATTATTATTATGACAAGTGCTCAGACGGATATGCTGTCGTATATCTGGACGAATTAGAAAAAATAATTAGTTATAAAAAGGAAAACTTAAAAGATGGTTCTCTCAATAATGTTACCATACTTCTAGCATTTGCTTATTTTAGAAATAAGATACGTAGAAGACCAAACGAGTTAAAACCAGAAGAAAGAAGTATTGAAGGAATAGAGAAAAGAAGAAAGAGACTTCCAGACGCTTATGATAGTAATGTTTGTGATATTGCGAATGAACTTGGTATTTCTTCAAAAACACTTTCTAAAATAATTGATATTCTCGAATACGAATTGGAATTAATAGTTACTGACAGAGCCTATAGAATAAAAAATGAAGACGATGAATTTAGAACACTGCCTACTATATTTGCGAATGCTTACAAACGTGAAGACAAATATTTATTAAACACGGATGAAAATTATAGTAGAACAGAAATTAAATTGAAAGCTGATAATATGAAACAATATTATCAAGGATATAAAATTGATGAGAAAAAAAGAAAAAATAAAATGAAAGGAGGAAACAGTAATGAAAAATAATAATAAAAATAATCAATATGACTTTGATAATATATTGGATGACTTATTTGACGAAACATATAATGAACTATCAGAAGAAGATTTTTATCCTCCCTCTGATAACAGAGTATGGAAATCATATGTTGAAGATATAGAAGGCGGAGATAATTTTGCTGATTATTGTGAATATATCTTCGAACTATATGAGGAAGAAGAAAAATGGTATAGATAAATAACTGTTAATGTTATATGTAATATATAAGAAATGAAAGAAAAGAAAATGAAAGAAAAGAAGGTGTTAAGATGAGCTTGGATGTTCAGGTGCAGATTCTAAGTGTTGATACGGGTAATTTCTATAGTAATAAAGAGGCTCGTCTTCATTGGAAGAATCATAAGTTGAGAGCAGAAAGAAATCGGCTTGTCAATGGTGGAATTATTAAAAGTGCAAATGGAAAGAGAACTATTGTTGGATTAAAAGAAATAGAAGAAAAGATTGCTAAATATAATGTTAGTATTTCTGATTTGGAAAAAGCTGCAAACTCAGAAGATGGATGTGGATTTACTAAGTTCGGAGATTATCAAACAGAACTATTTGAGTTATATGATACCTACAGTCTTTTAAAATATCTGATTTCAATAAAAAATAAAGCAATAAAGAAAACAAAAGATGACTTATTAAAGTTGCTTGAAAATAAAATCAACGCTAATATCTCATCGAATGGAACTCATCACATTAGAGAATTGCGAGAGAATCAAGTTTCAGAAAAGAATATTATTTCTGTATTTGACTCTTCATTTACTAGAATGATTGGTGCTAAGCAGGATGAGCTATGTGAGGATTTCATGGTTGTTCAGGTGTACTATTTCGATGTAATTAAAGACCTAATTTATTATGGATTCACATATAAGGGTGAAAAATATATTTATTTTACTTCTTCTGCTGGACAAATTAGAACTAAGAAGACAGTGTTTATAAAAGAATCTGTTTGGAATAAATATGAAAAGACAATTATGTGTGGATTAACCATTGATTCCATTAATCAAAAAGGTGGAAACAACCCCAATAAACATCTTGCATATATGGCATTAACTAATTCTGCTACAGATGTATGGAAAGAATTCGATATTGATAAGACTATTGTTGTTGATGATTTTGAAACAGATGTATTTGGAACATATGACTTGGTTGATGATGTTGACTATTCTGTTAAACGTATTTCAGACTATGTACCAATAGCTCATACAGATGGTGCTGGCATGATGCTTCCATGTATGGGTAAAAACCGTATGGTTCGTCTTCCTTGGGTCAAGGGACTTCTTGGTTCTTTTGATTATGTAAAATTCATTGAAGAGAATGGTTGTTCTCCAGTTATCAAAGATATTTATGGAAATGAACATAATGTCATAGACGAAGACATACAAATCATATTTACTAAGTCACAGTTTAAAATGTGGAAATATTATGATTCTTGGGAGCAATATAAAAATTATTATAAACAATATAACTGCTCTGCTGGTTTTACAAATATAGAAGAAGACAAAATAAAAGATGCGACAATAAATTACCAGATGCTTCAGACACTTACAGATATCACAGAAGAAGAAACAAATTCAATTATTGAAAAGTCAAATTTGAAGTTGAATAATATATGTTCCTCTGTTTCATCAATGAAGAGTGCTTTTGGTATTAATCCATACAATGATAATTTAACATATTTACAACAGGCAATAAATTTATATCCAGATTTAATGAATGATGAATACATAAAGGCCACATTGAGAGAAATCAAAAATAGTATGGTTAAAAGATTTAAATCTGGAAGTTTATCTGTTCGTGGTAAGTACACTTTTATTCTTCCAGATTTCTACGCAGCTTGTGAATACTGGTTCATGAATATTGAAAATCCAAAAGGATTACTGGATGACGGAGAAGTATTCTGTTGGTTATTTAGAAAAGATGATAAATTGGATTGTTTAAGAAGTCCACATCTATATAGAGAACACGCTGTCAGAATTAATACCGCTTGCAATAAGAATAAAGAACGTCAGGAAATGATTCGTAAATGGTTTTGTACAGACGCAATTTATACAAGTTGTCACGATTTGATTAGTAAGATACTTCAATTTGATGTTGACGGTGATAAATCACTTGTTGTTGCAGACAAGTCCATTATCCCAGTTGCTGAGAAAAACATGAAAAATATTGTACCCCTATATTACAATATGAAAAAGGCATCTCCTATTCATTTAAACAACCAAACTATTTACGATGGATTAAATGCTGCTTTTGTTGGTGGAAACATTGGAATTTACAGCAACAATATTTCTAAGATTTGGAATAGCGAAGTTTTTATAACTGGTACAGAAGAAGAAAAGCAAGAAGCAATTAATCTTATTAAGTTGTTGTGTATGGAAAACAATTTTGTTATTGATTATGCAAAAACTCTTTATAAACCAGAAAGACCTAAGCATATTCATGATAAAATTACTGCATTTACAAAAGGAAATGTGCCACACTTCTTTGTCTATGCAAAAGATAAGTTAGATTCTCAAGTTGATGGTAAAAATGAAAGCTTTGTAAATAAGTTAGATTACAAGATTGTGAATCCACGTATTAATTCTAGAAGTATAGGATTAAAGCAAATTAATTATAAAATGATGGTAAGCAATCCTAATATTGAATGCAGAGCTATTTTTGATAAACATGGAAAGATTAATGAGGAATTAAGTGACCCATTAATTGTGAAATATTTTGAGTTGAATAACAAATATCATTTTAAAGTCAACATGGAATGTGCTGATGTAATAAGAGGAGAGTTATTAAACAACACTCAATTAAAGCAGGATTTATTCTTTAAAAGAATAGCAACCGAAATTAAAACTGAGCTTTCTAAATTTGGCAGAACTGATTCAGAGATAACAGATGTATTAGTTAAGTTGCTGTATCATGTTAAACCTAGCAGTCATAAAAGTGTACTTTGGTTTTGCTATGGAAAATATATAGTAGAAAATTTAAAACAACATTTAAAACCTGCAACGAAAACCATTCAGTGTGTTGATTGTGGTGAATGGTTTGAAGTCAATGTTTTTGATTCTGCAACGTGTAGATGTACGGAATGTTATGATGTATATAGAAGAAAATATAAAGCTTTAAAAGAAAAAGAGCGAAGAGAAAGATTGCGTGGACAGACCCTTGAGCAATCTTAAATAACCAATAATTAAGGTTATATAGAAAAAACAAAATATTGCAAATAACCTTAAAATAAGGAGTGCACAATATTAGCAAAAGGGGAAACACTCCCTTCGAAGCAATTACTCTTAAAGGTTACTGGCAGAAAGTACAAATTAGAAACTACAGCTAACCTTTAAGAATTTTTGTTTACTCCCTCCCTATTTATAGTTATTTTCAAATATATGATGTATTGGAGGTAAAATATATTGAGTAATAAAACAATTGTAACAAAAGAGAATTTAATTAGTATTGTTTCAAATAAATGTGAAGATGATTTTATTTCTACAAAAGATTTAATTAAGTTGATTGATAAGATAAGCGATGAAGACGGACACATATCCAAAAAAAGACTAATTAAGTCTATTAAATCTTCTCATACAAAAGCAACAGTTAAAGATATTTACAATTCACTAGAAAATGTTATTTTTGACTCATTGCGGTCTGTTAATAAGAAACAAGATATTTGTATTAAATTGTTTGAAGGAATAAGTTTGGATGGAAAGTATGTTCCAGAAAAAACAAAAAAGAATAATTTAACTGGTGAAATAAATTCAGTTGAAAGTAAAATCAAACCAAAGTTTAATATTACACGTTCTTATTGCGAAAAGTTAAATTCATAAGTGTTACAACTTAATTTAGTATATTCAATAGAAATATTGTGTATATATAAAGTCCACCGCTGTTTTAATAAAGATGGCGGTGGCATTTCTTTTCATTCATTTTCTTACCTTTCTGTTTTGTTGGTTGTCTATCTTTTTTGGTAGACAACCAACAAATACATATATGAATGAATAAATTTATTGTATGCGAGTATGCTGGAATTGGTAGACAGGTCGCCTTGAGGTGGCGATGTCGAGCTTGACGTATGGGTTCAAATCCCTTTACTCGCACCATAATATGGGGTCGTAGCTCAGTTGGGAGAGCACCTGCCTTGCAAGCAGGATGTCAGGAGTTCAACTCTCCTCGATTCCACCAATTATATTCCCCCTTAGCTCAGTCGGTAGAGCGACGGACTGTTAATCCGCAGGTCGTTGGTTCGAGTCCAACAGGGGGAGCCATATGGCTTCGTAGTTCAGTCGGTTAGAATGCCAGCCTGTCACGCTGGAGGTCACGGGTTCGAGTCCCGTCGGAGTCGCCAAGTAAGTGAGTCGTTGAGTGATAATAAATTTATTATTCAGTAACTTTTTAAATGTTGCGTCAAAGGATTAGCCTTAGAGGGATTTGTACCTGTACAAAACCCAATTAGCGGTGACGATGCCGAAGTACAAGGTGCAGCAGCCGCCACAATATGCCGAATTAGCTCAGTTGGTAGAGCCATTCACTTGTAATGAATAGGTCGGGGGTTCGAGTCCGTCATTCGGCTCCAGATTGTGTCGAAATTTCCTGCGTGGAGTTCGACCTGACAAGGGATTTATTTATCCCTTGTCTTTTTTATTTTTGTTAATTATATTTTGATGTAAAGGTGTGAAAGTAGAAAAACATGAACGATTTTAAGAAACTAGATAATGAAAATTTTCATCAATATATTTGGAGAATGGACGAATTAGTTCAATCTGGAAAATATAAGAATTGGAAAGAAATTGTTTTATTCGTTAATAGAGAGTTATTTGACGAAGATGAAACACAGTATAGAGATGAATCTGCATATAGAAAAGCAGTTAAATACGCACGAGATTTTTATGAGGCTGGCGTTTTTGGTGTTAATGACGACGAATATTGCAAGAAGTTGCAAAATGAAAAACGAGAACTTGAACGTGCAAAGGTTAAATTTCGTGATGAGAGAAATGCATGGAATAAACAAAACTATATTGACGCCAGAGTTGAAGAAAAACTTGATTTACTAGAAAGAGAATTGTTGTCTCAGGGCAAAATCAATTTTAGCATTCATGATAATGTTAATATTACATCTGATAACGACATGCTAATTATTCTTAGTGATTTTCACATTGGACAGTGCTTCCGTTCTATGTGGGGCGAATATAATACTGATATTGCTAGAGATAGATTGAATCAATTATTAAACGAGGTCATTGCAATTCAGAAAATTCATAATTCTGAGAATTGTTATATATCTCTGCAAGGCGATATGCTTTCAGGTAATATACACAAAACAATCCAAGTAACTAACAGAGAAAATGTAATCGAACAAATTAAGATTGCAAGCGAATTAATTGCATCTTTTTGTTATGAGGTTTCAAAAATATTTAATAAGGTGTTTATGTCTAGTGTTGTAGGCAATCATTCTCGTATAGATAGAAAGGATGATTCTCTTCACGACGAAAGACTTGATGATGTTATTACTTGGGGAGTCGAGTTGTCTTTGAAACATATAAACAATTTCTATGTTCTTGACACGAGATTTGATAGCGGTATCGCTAAGATGGAAATTCGAAATAAAGTTTATATCAATGTTCATGGAGATTATGATAGATACAATGATACAGGTGTTTCTAACTTGTGTATGCATCTAGGATTCATTCCATACGCAATCACATACGGACACTTACATACATGTGCAGTAAGTGAAGCAAACGGTGTTAAAATGATTCGTGGCGGTTCACTTGCTGGAAGTGGCGATGATTATACTATTGAGAAAAGATTGTCTGGCAAACCAAGTCAAATGGTTTGTATTTGTAACAGTAAAGGCGTAGCATGTTACTATCCTATAGAATTAGATTAAAGAGGTAAAGTTATAATGAATGTGGAATTATACTGTTGTTACTCTCTGAATTTAAGAGAGTTTTTGTATAAAAATGGTATGCGATATAAATTAGCTGCCTTAAATCCGAATAGCAAAAGTCTGTTTTGGGTTTATGTAAAAGATGAAAAGTTAGATAAACTACTGAACGAATGGAGTGCAAACAAGAAAACTGCATCCAGCCAGTAATATATATCATGTGGAAATATTTTGGAGGTGATATATATGGCTAAAACGACAAAAAATAAACATACATGTCTTTACTGTGGAAAAGAATATGTTGATACTAATTTTTATAATTCTAATAGTAAATTTTATACTAGAATAGAAAAGATACCATATTGTAAGCAATGTATAGAAGAATTTTATCAATTTTATTTTGATAAATATACAAATGAGGGTTGTTTGACTCCAGAAAGAAAAGCGGTCAAAAGATTATGTATGGCTTTTGATATTTATTATAGAGAAGATGTCTTTAATTCTTCTTTAAATAAAATTAAAGAGGGCGACATAAACATATCACCTATGGGCCAATACATGAAAGTTATACAGCTTTTTCAGTATAACCGTAATAAAGAAACGTATGAAAATACAATAACCAAAGAAGAAGAAAAAGAATTTATTGCGAATATACCAATCGAGGACTCTGACGATTTTAAAGCTGATGAGAAAACGATTGAATTTTTTGGTTCTGGCTTTACCGATAGTGATTACAAGTTCTTGAAAAGAGAATACGAAGACTGGACTGCTAGACACGAGTGTAAAACAAAAACCCAAGAAGAAATATTTAAAGATATATGTTTTAATAGATTGCAAAATCTAAAAGCACTTCAAAAGGGCGAAGAAACAAAAGATATTACTGCTGCATTCCAAAAAATGCTTGATTCTGGTAAGTTACAACCAAAACAAAATAGCGGAGATACAACAGCAGATAATCAAACGTTCGGCACATTGATTGATAAGTGGGAAAACACAAGACCTTTGCCTGATATAGATGAAGAGTTAAAAGATGTTGACAAAATAGGTTATTACGTGGATACGTTCTTCAAGGGTCATACTTGTAAGATGTTAAATGTAAAAAATGCATTTTCTAATTTGTATTCATCTATGATGAAGAAATTTACAGTTAATAAACCTGAATATAATTTAGATGAAGACGATTATGATTCTGAATTAAATTTTGACACAATATTTGGCGATAAGCCTTCTGATTTATCTGATGAATAAAGCGTGGTGTTAACTATATGCAACAGAAAAAATCAGAGAAACAATTAGCAAATGAAAAATCTGAGAGAATTATGAATGGTGTCGCATATTGGGCAACATTTTATCGTTATAATCCTCAGAGATTTGCAAAAGATTATTTAAATATTAATTTGAAATTATTTCAAAAGATACTGATATACATGATGATGTGCAGCAACTTCTTTATGTATATCGCTAGTCGTGGACAGGGCAAAACATGGCTTACTGCCCTTTTCTGCGTTATAAGATGCATATTATTCCCCAAAACAAAAATTTGTATAGCGTCTGCAACAAGACCGCAAGCAAACGAAGTTCTTCTTAAAATAACAGATGACTTTATGAAAAACTATGGTTGGGGTTCGGATAATTTAAGGCGTGAAATTACATATGCTGCCGTTGGTGCTAATAAGGCGGTTATAGAATTTGCGAATGGTTCTTGGATAAGAGTCGTAACAGCGTCTGATTCTGGACGAGGTGCGAGAGCAAACATATTGATTGTTGACGAGTTCCGTATGGTAGACTTAGATACAATTAATACGGTTCTTAGAAGATTCTTGACAGCACCAAGACAGCCAAACTACTTAAATAATCCTAAGTACGAACATTTGTTGGAGCGTAATAAGGAACTTTATATGAGTTCTGCATGGTATAAATCTCACTGGTCTTTCGATAAAGCAAAAGCATATTTTAAAAATATGTTAGATGAAACAAAAAAATATTTCATATGTAGTTTGCCTTATCAGATTGCCATTAAAGAAGGTTTATTGTCAAGAGAACAAATTGAAGATGAGATGTCAGAATCAGACTTCGACGCATTGAAATTTAGTATGGAGATGGAATCTCTATTCTATGGCGATACCGATGGAGCTTTCTTTACATTTGATGACATTTCAAATCGTAGAAAATTAAAAACTGCTATTTATCCGTCATCTATGGTTAATAATAGAAATTTAAAAATACCAGATTTAGTTATTAACGAGCGAAGAATACTATCTGTGGATATAGCTTTGATGGCATCTAAAAAACAAAATAACGACGCAAGCGCAATTGTTATTAATAGTGCTATTCCAACAAACAATAATAATTATACATCAAATATTATTTATATGGAAAATCATGAAGGTTTAACTACTGATGAGTTAGCATTGGTAGTTCGTAGATTGTATGACATGTATAAATGTACAGACTTAGTAGTTGATACCAATGGCGTAGGTTTGTCTGTATTTGATATGCTTATTCAAGATATAGTTGACCCGACTACTGGTGAACTGTATCCTGCACTATCCTGCTTCAATGATAAAGCAATGGCAGAAAGATGTAAAGTTGATAATGCGCCAAAGGTTATTTGGTCAATTAAAGCAAGTGCATCTTTTAACAATGAAATTTGCACTCTTCTTCGTAGCGGATTTCAGAATGGTAAAATTAACTTGCTTATTTCAGAATTTGAGGCAGAAGAAATTTTAAAAGATAAAATTAAGGGTTTTGCTAAAATGCCAGCTTACGAGCAAATGCAATATAAGCTACCTTATATTCAAACAACATTACTTGTTTATGAATTGATTAATCTCGAATACGAGATTAAAGGTACTAACGTAAAGATAACAGAGAAAAGCGGAATGAGAAAAGACCGATATTCGTCTCTTGCGTATAACTACTGGGTTCAATGTCAGCTTGAACGAGAAATGTTGAGAAAACAAAAAAATGGTTTTGACGCACATAATTATGCTTTAAAATTAAGAAAGCTAAATAAGCGTCCTACTATGTACTAATATATTCTATTCTAAAAGAAAGGGGTGAGATAATATTTGAGTAAAAAGAATAAGGGAAAAACAACACAAATTCCTATATATACAGAATCAAATTATAAAAACGACCAAAATAAATTCGAAGAGTCTATGAAAACAGGGAAACTTGATTTAACTAATTTTCAAAGACTTATGCTGAGAGATATTTGTACGAATACTAGCATTATTGAAACTGGTTGTATTGGCGACGTTAAAATGTCTGATATTGAGATTGCGCTAAAATATCCAAAACAAGGTTGGAAAATTTTATTAGCAGCTTCAAATGAACTCATGAGAATCTCGCCCCATTATTATAGAATGAATAATCTGTATTCTAATATGGCAGCTTTTTGTTGGTGGGTAGACCTCTATGATGTAAAAGAGAATGCAAACGTTGGCGTTATTAAGAAAAAATATAGCGAACTTGTTGCAAAATTAGAGGATATGAATTTAAAACATGAGTTCTCTAAAATTATGAAAGTTATACCCTATCAGGATATTTATTGTGGATTAGTATTTGAAAACAAATCCGATTTTTTCTTTCAGCAAATTGATTATAAGATTTGTGAATTATATGAAATTCAAGATGGATTATACAATTTTAGAATAGACTTAACTAAGATTGACCCAAGAAATCTTAACGCTTATCCAAATTATGTTAAACAGGCGTTCCTTGATTTAAAAGAAGAAAAAATAAATAATAATATAAATGGCAAATGGTATAGTCCTCCTGCCGATAAACAGATTTGCTTAAAATTAAACAGTCAATGGACATATCCATATCCAATTTTAATTTCACTAATTAAAGATATTTTAGATTTAGATATTTATAAGAAATTAAAGTTGCAATCTGCAAGAACTGATAATTATAAGGCAATTGCTGTTGAGGTTCCAATTGATGAGAACTCTGTTGATAAGCCACTGCTTACTCCAGATACTTTATATATTTTTGCAGATATGAACAGAGAAAGCATGTCTGATGATATAGGTTTAATTCATACTTTGGGTTCGGAAGCAATACCAATTAGTTTTAAGGATTCAAGTAATACAAGAAACAATGTAAGCGATTCTATTGATGAGGTATATAATTCATCTGGTATATCAAAAGAGCTTTTTAATGGCAGTTCAAGTGGTACTGCGGTCACACTTTCCATTGAAAATGACTCTGGTTTTATTTATGGTTTATATAGACAATTTGAGAGATGGACTAATAGATTTATTAAAATTAGAAAATATAATAAACCAGCTTTTAAATTCTTCTTTTATCTTTTAGATGTAACTATTTTTAATAGAGATAATGTTTCTAAAAGATACAAAGAGGCAGTATCTCTTGGTGTGTCATGTATAGATAAATGGTGTGCGACTTTAGATATGACTCCATCACGTACACTTGGTTCGTTTACATTGCATAAAGATATTTTTGATTTCCAAAATAACTTTATACCTCTTGCTTCTGCATTTAATACTTCTGCATCTGATGGAGAATCTGGTCGTCCCACAAACAAAAGCAAGGGTGAGACGCTAGATAAAGCAGGAGAAAAAACTGAAGATTTAGACAGTAATATCGATAGATAAGGAGGGATATTGTGTCAGAGTCAAATATTAAAAAATCTGCCTTATCCTTTCCTGTTACATTTGAAAAAGTAAAAGATTTTGAAACAGCAGATGATAGATTTACAAAAGTAAAAATATGGTTAATGCACTTGGGCAAAAATCTAAATAATAGTGCATTTGAAAAATCTGTTGTAGATAAGGCAATTCCAACTCTTCAATATATACCAATAATGGGATTTATCGAACTGAACGACGATAATGAAAAAGATTTTTCAGACCATAGGTATATAATTACAAAAGATGAAAAAGGTGTACGAAGAAAATATATGGGAACACCATATGGTGTTATTAAATCTTCTGACGATAATAATGCTCATTATGAAGAAAAATTATGTGAAGACGGAGAAGTTAGAACATTTTTAGTTACTGAGGGCGTTATATGGAACGTCTTAGAAGACGGTGCAGAAATTTTTCATCGAGATTTAGTTAAAAGTCAATCAATGGAATTATATGAAAAGTCTATTGATGGATACGAAGATGATGACGGTATATTTCATTTTACCGAATTTTCTTTTAGAGCAGCTTGTGTCCTTGGAGATGATGTTACTCCTGCCATGACTGGCTCTACAGTAGAAGTTCAGTTTGCACTAAGTGATTTTGTTAAAAACATTCAATGCGAACTTAACGATAAATATACAACTTTCACCAAATTAACTGAAGTGGTGAATGAAAAAACTAATGGAGGTGTAGAAATCATGGACAATACTGATTTCACTCAGACTTTGCTTAGTCAGTTCGAGGACATCTCTGCACAGGTAAGACAGCATGAAACCTTTACAGATAGATGGGGATATGAATGTGCCCGTTATTATGCTGTAGATATTCAGGAAAACGAAGTGATTGTTGTTGACGCAAAGAACAATTACAACTACTTCGGTCTTTCATTTACCATGAGTGGTGATAAGGCAGAGATTAACTTTGAGACTGCAAAGAGAAAGAAGCTTCGTTATGAAGACTATGTTGAGGGTTCTTCTATTGAGGGCGCATTTGATTTTGGAAAGCACATTGAAGAAATCGAAAATAATGCTTTTGCAAAGATTGAAGAAGCAAATACAAAAGCTTCAGACGCTGAGAATAAGGTTGTTGAATTTGAGGCAAAGGTTTCTGAATTTGAAACTGCTAAAAATGAGATTGAAGAAAAGTATAATCAAATAAACGCAGAGTTCGAAGAAATGAAGCCTAAATATGAAGACTTTGTTAGAGCAGAACAGGCTCGTATTGACGCAGAGTTGGAAGCTCAGAAGGACGCAGAGTTTGCAAAATACGAAACAATCTTATCCGACGACGTTAACTTCGCTTCTCTAAAAGACAGAAAATCTGAGTTGACAGTTAAAGAAATTGAAGCAGAATGCTCTATTCTTTACACAAGAAAGACTCTTGCTAACGCCAATTTTAGCAACAATAATGGTGGTTCTATGACCGCTGGCATTGTTGACGATAATGGTGTCAAAGAGGGTTTTGTTGAAACTAAGTGGGGATATATCCCTGTTAGACGATAATAAAAGATAAACTTATATATAATAATTTAGGAGGAAAAAATTATGGCAGTACATGCAGTTTGTGAAACTACCAATCTGAGAGCTGTTCACTACGCAGAGCGTATTTGGGACGCTGTTTGTGATGCAGATATTGATAATGGTACTATTGGCTACCTTGATGGTCAGGCCGTAGAGGGCGGCGTTATTTATAATTTTGTTGCTGGTGTTAAGGAGGGTATGGCTCCTGTTCTGGTTCATATGCCTGAGTGGAATCCCGATACATCTAATAGACTGAATCAGAGAAAGGACAAGTTCTTCAATGAGGCTGGTGTTCCTTTCCGTTGCTTCACTCTGAAGGCTGGCGATGAGTTCGCTCTGTCTCCCGAAGGTTTTGCTGGCAATCCCGAAGTTGGCAAGTTTGTTTCCGTCGATGCAAACGGTAAGCTTGCTGTTGCTGACGCTCCCGTTGACGGTGCAGTTATGGTTGGTAAGATTATGAGAAAGCGTCAGATTGGCTCTACTCTGGTTACTGACCTGCGTACTTATGGTTATGAGCGTATGATGTACACTGTCAAAGTTGAGTCTTTGGCTTAATTTTTAGTTAAGGAGGAAAACAAATATGATTAAGACTAATTTTAGTGCTGATGAGAAGCAGATTTTCGACCTTGCTAACGATTTGGCTAGAGGCGATTTTTCTATTCACGTTGACAAGGAAAAGGTTACTCGTGCTGACCTTGAGAACTATCTGAGAGATAAGATTAACAACGACATCCTGAAGGGTGCTACTCTGTATCAGGCTTATCGTCGTAATAACATTGTTCTGTTTGAGATTATCGAGGAAGTCGTCAATCTGACAATTTCCAACGACCTGATGGAGATTCCTTTTGTTGAGAACTTCGTCGAATTTAAGAATCGTGCTCTGGGTGACAAGACCGCTTGGTATTCCGAGGGTAAGAGCTATCTGTCCGTCGCTTCTTTCGCTGGCAACCACTGGGACACTAATCGTGAGAACTTGGATGCTGGTGAGGAGTTCACTCTGGGCAAGGAGTGGGTGTATATTCACATCTACGACGAGCTTGAGCGTTTCTTGCTGAACATCACTTCTTTCGAGAAGTTTACCGATGTCATCTACCGTTCCTTTAACAAGTACATTAAGGAGCGTATCTACATGCAGTTCCAGAACGTCATGGACGTTGTTCCTGTTGAGTTCTCCGCTAAGGGTAACTCCGAGGAAGCTCTGGGTGCTCTGTGTGACTTAGTTCAGGCTGCTGGTGGTTACTCCAACCTGACAATTGCTGGTACTAGAGCCGCTCTGCGTAAGCTTGGTGCTATTGTTCCCGACAAGTACTTCGCTGATTCTCAGAAGGAAGCTAAGGCAAGCACTGGCAATATTGGCGAGTGGGAAGGCAACCGTCTGATGATTATTCCTCAAGTTCTGAAGCCCGGTACTTTCGAGCTTGCTCTCGACAATGACGCTGTCTTTGTTATGGGTGGCGATGTTAAGCCCATCAAGCTTGAGTGGATTGGCGACACTCGTACTCAGGAAGTGAAGGACGGTCGTATCAATAACGATATGTCTATGGAGCTTCAGGTTCAGACTTGCTTCGGTATGGGTATGATGCTGCCCGAAGCTTTCGGCCTCTTCCGTTTCGCTTAATTAAAAAAGTTATATATTAAATATCTGGATTTATTAGAAAGGTGATTTTTAGTTATGGCAAAAACTGCAACTAAAGCTACTGTTGAAAACATTAATGCAGTAGAGAATTTGAATGAAGATGAAAAGAACATTGCAAAGAAAGCAATTAAGGCAGAACCGCTAAGAGATGCGGATGAAATTGAAGTCGAATCCCTTGTTGCTAATGTTAGCTATAAAGATAGCAGAACTGGCGATATGTATGAGTGGGACGAAGTTGGTCACACTGAACCAATGACTTTTGATGTATTGAAGAATATGTGGAGAAGTCATAAGGGTTATTTTAGAAATATGTGGCTGAAGCCTAATGACGCAAGAGTAATCAATCAATTCGGTTTGACTAAGACGTTTGAAAAGTATGAATATCTTATGGATGCTTCTAACTACACAAAGAAAAATATCAAGTCTATTTGTGATGCTATTTGCGATACTCCGAATGGATTAAAGTTCGCAATTTGTGACAAAGTTAAGAGTATGGTTGTTTCTGGTGAAGTTGCTGATGTGTCTGTTATTAAGGAACTTGAAAAGCGCTTAAAGATTGATTTAATTGAATTTCTTTAATTTATAAGATATGAGAGGTAGATTTTGTATGGCTACTTCATATGAAAAGATTTATGAGAATCTTTTACCAAAATTTCGTAGTTATGAAATCCCTCTCATGTCTACCGAAGAGGTAAAAGATTATTTACACGATTTTCTTATTCCAGCTATTTCAAGGTTTCATGTTTGCAGAAAAGATTTGAGTGATAGAGATGATATTATTCAAAAATTTAATGTTGATTTATCTGATACCGAAATTGAAATTCTGAGCAATTACTTACTTATAGAATATATTGATTCTGAATATATTAGAACTCCAAGCTTACTTAAGGTGCAATTACCGTCTAGTGACTTTAAAGTTTTCTCTCCTGCTAATTTTCTTGATAAGTTGGTTGCAATGCGAAAAAATTATGTGAAAGAAAACGAAACATTGCTATCTCGTTATGCGTGGATGGGCATAAAAGAATCTGGTTTTAAGCTTGGCGCTGGATATAAGAAAAATAGAAATTTTTAATGATAGGAGGTGGGTCGGATGCGATGTTTAGAAAAATTTAATAAAAGAATGAGTTATAGTGGTGGGTCTCTCAGAAAAGAAAGTATTTTTAATACTAGAGAATTATTAAAGGAAACATTTGCGGACGACCCATCATATGTTGACAATATTTATTTCTGGAGACTTGGTTTAAAAGAATATCAAAACGAACCATCTATTGGTATTCGTTTATATGGCAGGACATATTCTGCGGCAAATGGTGTCACTGTTAAATTTCAGTCTCTTTATGATACGCCTGTGGTTGTTGGTGATATTATATATGATAAAAATGAGGACACATATTTGATTTGTACTGAGGCATTTAATATAGATAATATAAATTACAAAGGTAAATTTACCTTATGTAATTGGATATTAAAATGGCAGGACAAAGATGGTAAGATTTTAGAATATCCTTGTTACGACATGAATAGTACTCAGTACAACTCTGGTGAACAATCTAATAGAAATTTTACTATCGGTTCTTCTCAGCATATGATTACATTGCCTAGTGATGAGAATACTATTGCGCTAAATAGTCCTCAAAGATTTTATCTTGACAAAAATACAGATAACCCTACGACATTTATTGTAACTCAAAATGATACTACCAGTCATAACTATGGCAAAAAGGGTCTGGTTAAGCTGACCGTATACGAGTCTCAAAATAATTCTGAGTCAGATAGACCAGATTTAGGAATCTGTGATTACATTGACGTTGATGCAAATGAAAATTGTTGCTGTAAAGCTTCCAAAGCTGTTATTGATTATAGTTCGTCTGTTATTAAATCTGGTGGCGATTCACAAATATTTATTGGCAAATTTTATGATGATAAAGAAAATGAAATAACAAATATTGTACCTCATTGGACGATAATTTGTGATTTTTCAAGCAAATTACAAGTAAAGGAATTTGATAATTGTCTTAGTATTGGCATAGATGACGACTCATATATTGATGAAGAATTTAAGTTGATTTGTTCTGACGGAAATAATGAGAGCGGAATTCTGCCTGATACTTTAATTATCAAAATTGAATCACTGTTGTAATGGCTAATAGTTCTATTGTAAGAAAAGCCAAAAATAGAATCGTCAAAGAATTTATAAAAGACAAAGAAATTATAGCGGCTATAAATAGTAGCGATATAAACCAAAATGAACCAGAAAAATTAATTGGAACACATATTTTTAATTATAATCAAAACCCACACACTCTAAATAAAGTAGGAACATTTATAACAATACAGGTACATATACCACAAAATTATTACAGTGATTATCATGGTAATTCGGCAATTCATGTGAAACCAACAATTGAGATATGGATAATTTCTCACGAGAAGCACATGGTTGTTAATAACGTGCCAAAAGTTACACAGAACCGAAATGATTATTTATCTGAACTAATAGATAATAAGATTAATGGTAAAAGTGGTTTTGGTATTGGAGAAACTAAATTGATAAGCAATGTTGAGGGCGCTTTCCAAGCGGATTATTTGTTTAGAAAGTTGACATTCCAGTGTTTAGATTTAAACTGGTCTTTCTGTGATGATGAAGATTGAAGAGGTTTTGTAAATGTTTGATGTAGATGATTTGAAAATATATAGAGGCTCCGATATTCGTATTACTGATAAGATAATTGTTACACAACCTACAATAGACCAAATTATTGAGTTTGGAGAGAAAAAATATTTTCAAACAGTTCATTGTTTGACTGGCGTAGGAGCAGATTTTAAGTGGCAATTATTAGATTACTTTGGAAGAGATTATACTACAGTTGATGACTTCGAATTATTTAAACTTATGATTTGGAAGAGTTTAAGTAGTAAAAAAAATATCTATAAAGAACTAAAAAAAAATCCAGAAAAATACGAAGAATACACAAATAAAATGACTGAAGAGGATTGGGAAGAATTATTATTCAATCCTCTCTCTTTGGTTTTAAAAGATATTGATTTTGCTGATTTTGAAGAATATGAATCAGACAAAAGTCCGGAAACTTTTTTATATGACAAGGAACATGATATCACTATTGATAGATTTGTATATGCAAGAATTGTCGACGCTGTTAGAAAAATTCATGGATTCAAAAGGAATAATGAAATTCCTGCGAATGAAATAACAAAAATGGATTTAATTGACGACGCACGAGATGACGCAATAAGAGATTCTCAAAAACCCTATAAAAGCGTATTAAAACCTCTTATTTCTGCATTGGCTGTTAAAACAGGACAATTAGGCGGAGAATCTATTTGGAACACAAAGATAAATATGTTCTTTGATAGTATAAAAAGAATCGGAAAAATTCAGGATGCTGAATTGTTATTACAAGGTGCATACTCTGGATTTGCCAGTCTTAAAGGAGTCGATAAATCGAGACTTGACTGGGCTGGCGAAATTTAATTTAAAATTATTACTAATAAATTTATAATGGAGGAATACATTATGGCATTTAATAAGAATGAAGTTCTCTTAGACCGTGTGCGTAGTCTGACTTGCCACGACCTTGAGACAAAGAAAATGCTTCTGAGACTGACCTCTCTGGAAGATTCTAGCCTGAATTGTACCGCTGAGGGCGAAGAAATCACTGATGCTATCGGTGCTCTGATTACTACTCTGTATCGTGCTAAGAAGGCTACCTTCTCTGCAAGCAACTCTCTGGTTTCTCTTGACCTTGCTGCTGCTCAGTACGGCGCTAAGAAGGAAGTCGCTTCCGAAACTAATAAGGTTGTCGATTATGCTTACGAGATTCTGAAGGTTGACGGTGCGTCCGTTAAGCTTGCTCATGCTCCTATTGTTGATAGCATCAAGTGGATTTACACTATCGAGAATAACGAGGTTGGTACTGCTTATCCTGTTGGTTCTGCCGCAAACGATACTGATGCTATGGTTGGTGACGACGGCACTATTACTCTGCCTACTTCCGTTACTACTGGCAAGGTTTATGTCGAGTACAAGTACGAGACCGAGAAGGCCGTTCGTGTTGTCAACAAGGCTTCCGAATTCCCCTCTGCTGTCAGCGTTGTTATCTACGCTTACTTCAGAGACGTTTGCAACGAGAACAAGATTTACTCTGGTAAGATTGTCTGCCCCAAGGCTAAGCTGAATCCCGAATCTGTCGAGATGGCTCTGACTTCTACTGGCAAGCATCCCTTCGAGTTTGTCATTAACCGTGACTACTGCGCTGAGGAAGGCGAAGATACTCTCTTCGAGATTATCCTGTCTGAGTAATTTATAACAATTAATGTTATAAGGGGAGAGGAAAATAATTACCCTCTCCCCTATTTATTTAAATGGAGGTGGCATAATGGCAGAGAATAATGCTGTATGCTCAATCTGTGGTAAGGAGTACTATGCCTGTCTGTCTTGCCATGATTCTATGAGAAATAATCCTTGGAAAGTATTTACTGATACATCCGAACATTATAAAGTGTTTCAGATTGTTAGAGGCTATAATACTAAAATTTATACCAAGGAAGAAGCAAAAGAGAAATTTAAGAATGTCAATCTTGATGATATGGAATCTTTTAGACCACATATCAAACAGATTATTGAAGACATTATTAAAGAAGAGAAATCTGTTGATGAAGAGTTTGTGACAGAAGAAAAAGTGGTTGTTGAAAAACCAATTGTTCCTCGTAAGAAAAACTATAAGGTTAAAACAGATTAATTTATTTTGTTATTTTGTGTGTGAATTTAAGTTAAATCGTAAGCGAAAGGATATATTGTAGAAATTTCACACACATTTACTACGCAATATATCCTTTTTTTTACGAAAAGATTTAATGTGATAAATATATGAAAAATGAATGAAAGGTAGAAATATATGAGGTATTTTTCTGAAACTACGCAACGTGAATACGATGATATGGACGCAGTTTTTTATCGTAATCTTGTACAAGCGGCATGGCTTTTAAATAAACCAGAAGCTACGCTACTAGATATTTTTTGTGATAGTAGCGGTAAAATGGTGTTAGTTTTCCCGAAAGAATTGCATAAAAAATATATACATGAATGGGCAGAAAGAAATCGTCAGAATCAAGGTGATAGATATGTCTAATTCTAACTCTGGAAAGATTTTTGAAGATGATTTTCGTTCCTCTGTAGATAAGGATAGATGTCTTTTACTGCGCTTGAATGACCAGCCGCAAGTTTTCTCTAAGAGTGCAAAATTTTCATTAAAACCACCATGTGATTTTGTTTTATATGATAGTCTAACAAAATTATTTGTTCCGCTAGAGCTTAAGACGACAAAATATCGCAGTATGAGTTATGAGGATATTAAAGAAGAAAATCCGAATCCAGCAATGATACATAAACATCAACTTGAAAAGTTATTAGAATTTTCAGTGTATAATGGAGTTGAATCTGGACTGCTTCTTAATTTTCGCACAGAGGAAACAAATTTACAAAGAACATACTACATATCCATACAAAACTTTTTGGATATGTGTCAAAAGATAAATAAAAAATCAGTAAATGAAATAGATTTGCTTAATGTCGGTAATGCAATTAAAGTAAATGGTGAAAAAAAACGTAGTAGATATTCATGGGACATTAGTAAATTACTAGATGATTTAAACAACTAAATATATATAAATAAATGGATATTTATTTGAAGAAAGGTGAAAATATATGGAAATGAATGTAATGACTGGCACTTATTTTAATGGTGAAGAATCTTATAGTTTTGATTTTTATACAAATGCATCTGCCACTATGAAGTTGAAGTTTGTTGATTCTGTTGTTGCCATTCTGGTTGATGATAAACATTATAACTCTGTTATTAGAGATATAATTTTTGATTTTTATTTAATTGATATTTTTACTTCTGTTGACACTACAGAATTAAAAGAATCTAAGACTTTCCTTAAGGATGTTGAAGAATTTTTATATAAAACAAATGTTGTAGAAATTGTTAAGGCAAATGCTGACATTGGTTTGATTGACGAACTCAACACTGCTGTCGACAAGTCTATTCAGTATCTTACAGGAATTCATCCAAATCCCTTGAATGATGCACTAGCATCTCTTCTTTCTACTATTGAAAAGAAAATTAATGAAATTGATTTGGACAGTATGATGGATATGGCACAAAAATTTGCCAGTATGACAGAAGATTTTACAATGGAAAATGCTATTAATACTTACATGAATAGTGATGTCCATAAGAAAAATTTGGCTGAAATTGAAGAAACGAAAAAGCAAAGAACTGAGTTTGCTGAAGATATGGATAAGGCAATTAAATTAGTTAAAAAGAATAACAAGTAATAATTGTAGGTGAGTAATTATGGGCTTTAGTAGTGAAGCTGCATTAAAGGCTGCTTTAGCTGCTGCCGCAGTGACCGCTGTCACTAAGGTCGAAGAACAAGTTTATAATGAATTTGCTGGCAGTCTTAACCAGTATTATGGAGAATTTATACCAGCAGAATATATAAGAACTGGAGCTTTGATGGGTTCACTTGACAGAAGTGGTGTTACTGGTGGTGGCGGTGGCGCATCAGCAGAAGTATTTTTCAATACCCCAGGCTATCAAACTGGCCCAATTGCATTGCAAAGCGGAAGAACTGGTTTTGCAACTTGGAGCGGTGGTCAAGTTCTTGAAACAGCTATGAACGGAAGTCACGGTGGATATGCGGGTGGTACTGCTATTTGGGCTGATAGTATGGCAGCACTTGGAGATATAAAAGGATTATTAATAGCCGCTTTAAAGGCACAGGGTCTTTAATTAAATTCGAAAGGAGGATTGCTTTATGACAAAAGTAAATGGCAGAGAAACTTTTAGAAAAGTTATAACTTCAGATAAATTGATTGCACAAATAAATCCTGAGAATGTTAAATTAATGGAAAGATTTTTGAAGAATTTTGCTACAAAGCGTTCTCCTAAATCTGTTACTGTATACAGGTCAAATTTGAATATATTCTTTGTATGGAATTTATTAGAGAACGATAACCGTCCATTTGCAAAGATAAAAAAGTTACAAATGCTCGACTTTTTTGATTATGCTTTGAGTGAGTTACGCTGGTCTCCAAATAGATTTCATCAATGTCATAGTAGTTTGTCTAGTTTTTCTGACTGGATTGAGAATTATTATGATGAAGTTGAGGGATATGAAGGTTTTAGAAATATTGTAAAGAAAATTGAAAAACCCAGTAAAGAAGCCGTTAGAGAAAAAACTGTTTTATCAAAAGAAGATGTAGATAAAATATTTGCGGTTCTCGAAGAAGAGAATCGTACACAAGAACAATGTCTGTTAGCTTTGGCAATTTCTTGTGGAGCTAGAGTTTCGGAATTGGCTCAATTTACTACCTATCTTATTGACGAAGAAAACACAGTTTTTGATGGATTATTTTTGGAGACTACCGAAAAAATTCGTACAAAAGGTGCTGGAGTAACTGGTAAAATGCTGAAGAAATATATTTTAAAAGATATGTTTCTCCCCTATTATCATAAGTGGTTGGTTGAAAGAGAAAATATTTTGAATGAAACCAATCAAGACCATGATTCAGTTTTCATTACAAAAGAAGGGAATCCAGCAAATGCCGATAGACTGAGAGATTGGATTGGCACTTGGGGAGATATTGTTGGTAAACCATTATATCCTCACAGCTTAAGACATTACCAGATTAGTTTACTTAAGAGACTTGAAATAGATGATGATTTAATTGTGTATTTGACTGGTTGGGCTGAAGGTACTGGTCATACGATGATTGCAATATACAATGATAACGAATTAAAAGATGCGAAATTTGCGTGTCTTAATAATTTAAAAACTGCTTTAGCAGAAAATAAAGTATAACTATTAAGGTTATAAATTTATATGGTTTTAATAGGAGGGTTTAAAATTGTTCTTTTAAACCCTCCCTTCTTTTTAAATAAATATTAAATTAGAAAATTACAGCACCTTTTATGGTGCGTTTATATGCGCCATGTAAAGGAGTGTGAATATATAGATGGCTGAATATAGAGTTTCACTTGGTGTAGATATTGAAGTTGGTGATATACAAAGTCAAATTAATGCTATAAAACCAACTCCGATAAAAGTAAGTCTTGATATTGACCATATTGACAGTCAAATAAATTCTATTAAATCTAAGATTAATGGATTAAACAATCTAAGAGTCAATTTGGGAGCAACTGGAGCCGGTGGGAAAAATGGCGTAAAGGATTCTGTTAACGACATGAATTGGGCATATAAACAAATGCTCGACATTAGAAAAAAGGCCAATTCTTTGTCTGTAAAAATGAGCAGTCTTGATACGTCGAAAAATGTAAAAGAAATAAAAGAAATTAGTTCTCAAATTACAAAGTTAAAAGGCGATTATCAAACATTAAAAACGACATTTGGTAGCCAATTAACTCCTATTCAGATGGGAAATTTAACTGCGGAGTTGGATGAAACCGCTGAAAAGATTGCGATACTTGAGGCAAGACTTGCTGATACAAAAACTAATTTAGCAAAAAAAATACAGCTTAAATTAGAGTCTGGCGACTTTAGTAATCAAGTAAATAAGATAGAAAGCGACGCAAAAAAATTATCAACTGTCTCTGACGGAGTTAAAACTGGCATAACAGAACTTAACAATGCATTTGATAATATGAGTGCTGCTGCGGCCAGTGGAAACATTGATGAATTAATTAAATCTCATCAAAATTATGAACGTGCATTAAAAAATGTTCGAAATCAATTGAATATTAATACAAGAGCTGAAAAGGACGCAATTGCAGCTCAAAAATTAGCTGCTGATAGAACTGCGTTCCAGTCTAAAATTGATACTTGGCTTACAGATAACTCTGCTGCTACAAAGAAATTTGGAGCAGCAATGTTGGAATTAAGAGCACAAGCAGAAGCTTGTGATAGTGTAACGCTTAACAATCTAAAATCACAATTTAACCAATTAGATGCAGAAGCTGGTAAAGCTGGCTTAAAGATGCAGAGTTTTGGTGATAGACTAAAAAACCAATTTAAAAAATATTCTCAATACTTTTCTGTTGCGTCTGTAATGATGTATGCTTCTCAAGGCATAAAAGACATGTTTAATCAGGTTGTATCTATTGATACTGCTATGACAGAACTAAAAAAAGTTACCGATGAAACAGATGCTTCTTATAATAAATTTCTAAGCAATGCGGCTTCTAGGTCAAAGGAACTTGGAACTACTATTGATGGACTTGTAAATTCTACTGCTGATTTTGCAAGACTTGGTTATAGTTTTGAGCAATCTCAAGGACTTGCAGAAGTAGCTAATATATATGCTGTTGTTGGTGATGAAATTGATGGCGTTGAAGGAGCAACTCAGAGTCTGGTTTCTACACTAGCAGCGTTTAAGCATGAAATGGGCGATATGAGCGATGATGATTTCGCTATGAGTATCGTTGATAAATTTAACGAGGTTTCAAATAACTTCGCAATTTCCTCTGGCGGTATTGGTGAGGCGTTACAGAGGTCTGCTTCTTCTCTTGCTGCTGCAAACAATACGTTAGATGAATCTATTGCACTGATTACCGCCGCTAATGAGGTAACTCAAAATCCTGAAAAAGTCGGTAACGCCATGAAGACAATTTCCATGAGAATTCGTGGCGCAAAGAGTGAATTGGAAGAAGCTGGCGAATCAACCGACGGTATGGTTGAATCTACAGCAAAGCTCAGAGAAGAAATTATGGCTCTTTCTGGTGTTGATATCATGCAAGATGCGAATACCTTTAAGAGTACATATGATATCATGGACGAGCTTGCAAATAAATGGGAAGACCTTTCTGATATTGCACAGGCCACTATTATTGAGTTAATAGCTGGTAAACATCAGGGCAACGTATTCTCTTCCCTTATGGCAAACTTTGATACTGCAAGAAGGGCACTTGAAACGTCCGCTACTTCGTCTGGTTCTGCAATGGCAGAACATGCAAAGTGGAGCGATTCTCTTCAGGCCAGACTAAATAAATTAAAGGCGACTTGGCAAAGCTTGTCTCAGTCTTTTATGAGTTCTGGTTTCTTGAAGGGTGGCATTTCTGGCATTACGAGTTTTGTAAATGCTATAGATACATTAATTGGAAAGGTTGGTACATTACCAACGCTTCTAGGAACATTTGCTGCTGGATTGTCTTTATTTAAAAATAAGGGCATTTTTACTTTTGATAAAGACACAAAATCGATACAAACGTTCGGCGTAGAGCTTGGAAAATTAGGAGATAAATACACATCTTTAAAATCTTCGATTAAAGATTATAACTCTTTATCAAATAAACAGCAAACAGATTTTATAAATCATATTGGAAAATCAAATACTAGTCTTTCTCAATATTTATCTGGACTTAATGGTGCAAAGGCGTCTTTAGGTGGATATGTTTCGTCTCTTGTTGGTGCAAGAGTAGCTACGTTTGCACTACAAGCAGCTACAATGGCGCTTAATGCTGCGCTTACAATGGGCATATCTGCATTAATATCTTTTGCGGTTAAAGCACTAGATGAATGGATTGTAACTGCTGATGAACTTTCAGAAAAAGTAGACGACGTTACTTCTAAGTATAAAGACCAACATAAAGCATTAATGGACATCAAGGGTGATTATGACACCA
>JAEIGA010001541.1_pt1 | contig 36000 bp, 58 predicted proteins | sample 9270691 | NCBI WGS metagenome assembly JAEIGA01 (sample SAMN17057246, study PRJNA624740) | gut metagenome | biome: biome; isolation source: fecal sample | host: Bos grunniens | place: China: Xizang | collected 2019
AATATTTGTAAAGCGTTCCGGCGTGTAAACTGTTTCATAATGAAAACCGCTGTTATATGTATTATTCACGCGGCGGCGTTGTGCGTCGCGCCTGATGGTTGAATATGGAGCATTACACAACATATTAAATATTAAATTTGCACCTTCTTTTATCTCCTCGTCGTTACAATCCCACGACAAGAAACAATCGAACAACCATTCTTTTTTGCTTTCCATCAAACATGCATCTTTTGAATATTGCCCGTTATTTATAGGCGTTTTTATATAGTAAAATTCAAAAAACGGATTTCGATCTATTTGAAAATAATAATAGTTATTTTCAAAAATAAATGATATATAACTTGTGTGCGTTACGGTGCGCGCGTCGTTGTTGATCCGCTTTAAGTCGTCAAGCTCTTTTTCAAGCGCTTTGATCGCCGCCGCGCGCGTTTCTTTTTGCGTTTCTGCGTTTAGCTCTTTTAATTTTTTTATGCGTTGTTCTTTTTCGATAATAGCGCCGGATAACGTTCTGTTACTTATAACGGCGCTGTGACCGTACTTGACGCGCCCGCCGTTGTTTTCTATTACTATAGCTAACCTTGTCATAACGCGCGCTGCGTTGTACTCCCATGTAGCCGGGTAAAGTCGTTCGGTTTCTTTTAATACAATCATTTTAAAATCCCCTTTATAATATGTATTTATACGCGTTGCCGTGTATCTACCTTTATTATACGCGTATGCGTGTAAAAGTCAATAGGTTTTATAAAAGTTTTTACATTTATGCGCGTAATTTACAATTTGTTCATAAATTGCACAGTTTAAATACAAACGCGCGTGGATCCTCTGAGGCCGCACCTGAGCGCGCCGCGTGTATTATCTATCTATTTATTTATTTATTTATTTATTTTTATTTTGCTTGCATGCGTCGCACCTTTGCCGCCGTGCCGGGTGCGGGGGATATTCCACCGCGCCCGGCGCCGGGGTGATGCCTTTCAGTAGAAAAAATATAAAAAAGGCGCCTTTTTGGTAATAATCAACAAAACAAACGCCCTCAATTTGTACAATCCTACAAAACTCAAAAAGAGGTATTGACATTTACGCGTAAGCGTGTTATACTGTGTACACAACACACAAAGGGGAGATAAACAATGAATGAAATCGAAATCATCAAAGATATTATGAAAAACAGCACACCGAAGGTAACGCTTGATGTGTTGCGCGAACGTATGGATTACAAGACAGTTTCGGGAGTGAGCGAGCGATTGAGGGGCAAAATAAAGGTGGAAACATACATTAAGTTTTTAGACGCTTTGGGTTACGAGCTAATCGTTCAACCTAAAACAGCTCGTGATGCTCGTGAGGGTTCATACAAGGTAGGTGTTGACGAATGAGGTACGGTTACGGACGAGTAAGTAGCACAACACGATATGCGGGAGGCGAGGATGGAAACAGTCTTGAATCTCAGGATAAGAAGTTGCGAGAGGCGGGCTGTGAGGAGATTGTATTGGAAGCATACACAGGCACGAAAATGGAACGCCCGAAATTCACGAAACTGCTGAATAAGTTAGAACGGGGCGATACGTTGATAGTATGTAAGTTAGACCGATTTGCGAGAACTGCGAGTGATGGAGTAAATTTAATTAAAGAATTGCTCGGTCGAGGGGTATCGGTACACGTATTAAATATGGGATTAGTAGAAGATACACCGACGGGGCGATTGGTACTAACGATAATGATGGCGTTTGCGGAATATGAGCGCGATATGATAATCGAAAGGTTAAATGACGGCAAGGCTGAGGCGAAAGCTAAGAACCCCGAATACCGAGAGGGGCGAAAATATTTAGAAGTTCCCGAGTTTGATAATTTCAGGGGGATGGTCGCCGAGGGTGCTATGAGTGTAACAGAGGCTTGCAGGAAGTTAGGTATTAGTCGTAGTAAATGGTATAAGGAAGTTAGCTGCCGAGCTTAAACGGAGGGGCGATATGAAGAAGAAAACGATAAAGAAACTCACCCCCACCGAGAAAGTTGTTGCTGGAGCGATAGGTTTGGCATATTTGCCGATTGGAGTAGCATTTCAAATGGCTAAGAATATGAACAAGCCAAAGCGCAGAAAAACAGGTGGCAGAGGTCATAGAAAGAAAGATTATTGGCCGCACAAATAAATAATTAGAACGCCAAGAGCGTCGTAACTCAGAAATGAGTACGGCGCTCTTATTTTTATTTAAGGAGGATATAAATGGAGATAGCAGTAATTGAGCGAATAAAGAAATTACCGAAGCAAACGGAGGAGAGTTTGCGAGATGCTTTTAGTGTATTAATGAGCATTGAGGACAGAAAATCCGTAGATCACTATGTAAAGTGGATTCGCAGCGAAGCGAAAAAAATAAGGTCTGCCGATATGTACGAACTGATTAAGAGAACGTATTTTTACGCGGGGCAGTATTCGTTTGACGATTTTATGATAGCTATGGAATGGAATCGAGAACCGCAAGCAAGGTTTTGGCTCCCTCGTAGAAAGGTGCTTGAAGGCAAGCACGGAATAGTAACGAAGATACAGAATTTTATGGATGACCCTAACGCACTGTATTTAGGATTTAGTTTACCACCCGGCACAGGAAAAACAACGCTGATTAAGTTTCTGCTTGCATACATAATCGGCAAAGAGCCGAAAGCGGCTAATATGTATGTATCGTACTCGGATGGTATGACGAAAATGCTCCTTGACAGTGAGAGGGCGATGCTAACCGATACTAACGAATATTGTTTTCACGATATATTTCCGGGGTTAGGAATGCCCGATATATCGGCAGAGTATAAGACACTCAGTTACCGCAGAGCAGGGGATTTCCCCACGTTGGGCTTGATTTCTCTCGGTGGTTCAGTAACAGGTAGAACGAGAGCGAATAGTTTCTTGATTACGGACGACCTTGTAAAGAATAAGGAGGAGGCACGTTCTCCCGAGAGGTTAGAAAAACTGTACAGCGATTATACCGCTACACTTACCACTCGTATGATTGGTGATAAGGTTAAGCAGATAATGCTCGGCACTCGTTGGAGTGCATACGACCCTATCGGCAGAATGGAGAGCGAACACGGAGATGATCCGCGATATTCGTTTATTTCAATCCCTGTGTGGGATGAAAACGAGGTGAGTAATTTCGAGTATGAACACCCCGACCGATACACGAGCGAGAAGATACGAGATATAAAGAATACGATTGACAGTGCCGATTTCGAGTGTTTGTTTATGCAGCACGGAGTAGAGAAAGAGGGATTGGCATTTGCTACTGATAAATTGAAATATTATAACGGTGTTCTGCCTGACGGTGAGCCTGATAATATCGTATTTGCTAATGACGTTGCTTGGGGGGGTGGCGACAGCCTGAGTATGCCGATTGCCTATATTTATGGTGGCGACGTATATATTCACGATTGGGTTTTTGATAAGAGAGATAAGAGTTGTACAAAACCGCGCGTAGTGGCGAAGATATTGCAACATAAGATTAAGATGGGGCAGACCGAGGCGAATAACGGTGGTGAGGAATACTCTGACGATGTACATAGAATTTTGAAAGAGGAACACGGCTACAGTATTAATATGAGCCATAAAAAAGCACCAACGAATATGGCGAAGCTCACAAGAATAGAGCAACACGCGCCCACGATTCGTAATTATTATTTCCGTGATAGTAGTTGTCGAGATGAGGATTACCGAAAGGCTATGGCAGAACTAACATCGTTTAGTTTTACTGCGAAAAATCTCCACGATGATGCTCCTGATAGTTTGGCTATGCTCACAGGATTTATTTCCGAGAGGCCGAGAGTGATAACGGTGGCTAAACGACCATTTTAGCACAAAGTGTTGTGTCAAGAAATATGCCTACCCCTATATATGGGGGTAGGGGTCTTTACAAGTCGAAATTTTCTTAATATAATAATAATAGGATAGGTAGGTGATTTTTAGGTGAGCTATGGTCGTCTTAAAATCTACTCCGATGCGAAAATAATCACGGCTGATAATGTTGTTGACGAGGTGAGCAAGGCGTACGCGGTTCATAGTAGAAATCAAGCAGACATAAAGAAGTTGTGGGAATACTATCGGGGTAAGACGAAGATTGAAACGAAAACAAAAGAGATCCGAGATGAAATTAATCATAAGATTAATGAAAATCGAGCTTACGAGATAGTTAAGTTCCACAAGGGATATGTGTTTGGAGAACCGATACAGTATGTACGCCGTGAAAGAGCAACATCGAAAGAAGCTGACGATGTAATCGCTACCGAGATAAACTCTCTTAACGGATATATGGCAGATGCTAATAAATCTGCTTGCGATAATACACTTGCAGAATGGATGTATGTTGCAGGCACAGGTTATAGATTAATCTTGCCGAATAATAAATGGACGTTTGATAATGACGAATCCCCATTGAGTATATATGCTCTTGATCCAATGAAAACCTTTGTTGTTTATAGCACCGATATTGACGAACACGTTTTAATGGCAGTAGTAGTTGTTGAGCGAGAAAACAACGAAAAGGTATTCAGTGTATATACGGAAAATGATTATTTTGAGTTCACTGAGTATGGTAATCCCACAGGAAAGCCGAACACTCTGGGTATGATACCGATTGTAGAATACCCGGCAGAAAACGCCCGCTTGGGTGTGTTCGAGGTTGCTATGCCGTTGCTTGATGCACTCGATGAATTGCAGAGTAATCGTATGGACGATATTGTGCAGTTTGTTAATAGTTTCTTGGCGATATTGGGTGGAGAACTCGATACTGATACATATAACAAACTTGAAGAATATAAAACACTCTGTTTGCCCGAGGGAACGGATGCGAAATATCTCTCTGCTACACTTAGTCAGGCAGATGTGCAAACACTTAAAAACGATATTTACACTGCGATTTTGACGATATGCGGCGTGCCTAATCGAAACGGCGGTTCAAGTACAAGTGATACAGGCAGCGCGGTAATTCTCCGTGATGGTTGGGAATCAGCCGAAGCGAGAGCGAAAGCTACTGAGGAGATATTTAAGAGTTCTGAAAAAGAATTTTTGAAAATCGTTCTTAGAATACTCCGTGATACTGTTGGCACGAAATTACGTTTAAGTGATATTACTCCGCACTTCACTCGCAGAAACTATGATAATATTGCAAGCAAATCGCAAGTGCTTATTGCGATGCTTAATAATCCCAAGATTCATCCCGAGGTTGCTTATGCAGCTTGTGGAATGCTCCCCGATCCTGAGAGCGCATACTTGCAGGGTATGGCTTACTACGAGGAGCAGATGAAGAAATGGGAACCCGTTGAGGTAGATGAAACCGAGGACGAAGGTGAGGACGATGTACAGGTATCTTGATAAACTTCTTGCAGAAGAAAAGAAGAAAATAAGAGCCGAGTTCAACCACCTTAGCGTTCTTGGCTTTGACGAGTTGAATGTAGTACATACTCGCAAGGCAACACAAGAAATGTTCGATAGCTTTATGAAAGCTAACGAGAATATGTATCTCAAAGCTGCACGAGATGCATACAAAAAAGCGGTTTTGTCTGCCAAAAGCGAGGGGCATACAGGAGAAAAGACCGAGATAGACCGGGATTGGCTTGTAGGAGTGTTGGCGGGATATAACCTCGTTACAGGTTATCTCTACAATAAAGAGGCCGATAGAAAGCGACTTAGACTTAACGAGCAAATCCTTACCTCTCGTGAATTTAACAACAGGACAATGTTTCAAGAGAGTTTACGAAGGTCGGCTAATCTTTGGTGGACTCAAACAACACAGTACGGCATAAGCGCCGTTGATGAAGCCACAATTAAGGGTTTCAAAGATATGGGAGTAAAGCGAGTGCAGTGGATAGCTGCTGATGATGAAAAAACTTGCCCCACTTGTGGAGCGAGAGATAATCAAATTTACTCCATAAACAAGATACCACCGAAACCACATTATGGGTGTAGGTGCTACGTTGTTCCTGTAAAGGAGGAATAAAATGTTAATATATGAACAAATCCGTTGCCCGGAATGTAATAGACGGCTTGTTGATATGTGCGGGCAAGCACAGATACGATGCCCTAAATGCAAGGCGCTTGTAGAAATCGACACCGAAAAAAGAAAAATATACATACATAAACAGAGCGTCAAAAAATAGAACGCCAACAATCGAGTAATCATTCTCGGTCGTTGGCGTTTTTATATTTACTGAGAGAACAGTTCAAACGCACACAAGAGGAAAGAACCTCTATAAAAATGCAAATCTATGGTGGGAGATCACCTAAAAGCGCAAGGAGAATTTCTAATGAAAATCAAAATCGAAAACTACGAAACTATGACACCCGAAGAAAAGCTCGCGGCACTTGAAGCATACGACCCTGAAAAGGACGGATTCGTAAGCAAGGCAACATTTGATAAAACCGCAACCGAGGCGGCTGACTACAAAAAGCAGTTGCGCGCAAAGCAGAGCGACGAAGAAGCAAAAGCGGCGAAAGAGGCAGAGGAAAGGGCTGCACTTATGGCTCGTCTTGAAGAATTGGAAAGAGAAAAGACAGTAGGCGTTTATACAAATTCCTATCTTGCTCTTGGATATGACGAAAAGACAGCGAAAGCGTCCGCAGAGGCACTTGCTAAGGGTGATATGGAAACCGTATTCGCAAATCAAAAAACACACAACGAAACAAGGGAAAAGGCACTTAGAGCAGAGCTTTTGAAACAGACACCTCCTCCTGCAAGTGGTACATCCGATAAGGGTATGACGATTGAGCAGTTTAGGAAGATGACTCCTCAGGAGCGCCACGATTTCTCTGTGTCAAATCCCGAAGAATACAAGACATTATACGGAGGTAATTAATTATGGCACATACCATTTACGACAATTTCTTTCTTTCAAATGAAGTAGAGGATCAGTTTAATTCACACCTCGACCTTCAGACTTTCTGCACAGTTGACCGCACTCTCGAAGGTACTGCGGGCATGCTCAGAAAGATTAACGTTTACAGAGCTACAAACGGCACAGAAAAGCTCGATATGGGTGAGGGTAACAGCAAGAGCATTGAGGTTTCCTACACTCCCGAAGAATATAGAATCCTTCTTGCTCAGAACAAGTTTGATTACTATGATGAGCAGGCTATGACAGACCCCAACCTCGTTCCCGTTGGTGTTCGTCACATGGGTACAGATATGTTCAACACTGTCAATGCTGACATTTATGCAGAATATGCTAAGGCTACTCTTTCCGTTTCTGCTACTGCTCCTGACTTTGCGGCATTCGTTGATGCACAGGCAAAACTCAATCTTGAAAACCTTGAAGGTGTTTCTATCTTCGGTTTCGTTTGCGCTGACGATATGGCTAAAGTTCGCAAGGCACTCAAAGACGACCTCAAATACGTTGAAGCATTCGCAAAGAATGGCTACGTTGGTACAGTTGGTGGTGTAAACCTTTACACAAAGAAGGATGCTACAAAGGGCGAAATCATCGTTGCTACAAAGGATGCAGTAACACTCTTTATCAAGAAGGGTGCTGAGATTGAACAGCCTCCTCGTTCTGCTGACGACGCAAACATCCGTAAGAACACAATCATTTCTCGTAAGTATTATCTTGCAGCTCTTACAGACGAAACTAAGGCTGTAAAGATTACACTTACTGCCTAAATCTAAATGGGAGGTAAGTACCCAATGACAAATGAAGAAAAAATCACGAGCCTTGCGGTGCTTATCTCCCCTGATACTGCTGACAAGGATCTCCTTTCTGAACTCATTGTGTTAGCCGAAGGGATTGTGTTGAATAGGCGCTATCCCTTTGGCGCTCCCGAGGGAGCAACCGTTCCTCAAAAATACGAACACATTCAGTTGCAGATTGCACTTGAATTATTCTCCAAGCGCGGAGCAGAGGGGCAAACCGAACACGACGAAAACGGCATAAACAGGTCGTATGAGTCGGCAGACGTAAGCCCTTCGTTACTCAAACGCATTACACCTATTTGTGGGAGCGTGATGTGATGAGGAGCTTGGAAAGAAATAAACGAACCTTACACTATGCAATCTATCAAAATGATGAACTAATACTCGACGAGCAAGGATTTGAAACGGGCGAAAGTAAACCGACTTACGGTGAAATTATTGAATTGCGCTCTAATATTTCCTCTGCATCGGGTGAAGAAACAGTTCAAGCGTTTGGTAGTTTTACAAACTATACTCGTGCAATATGCGTTGCGGATAATAACTGTCCTCTCGCGGAAAATGCAATCGTGTGGTTTGGCGTTCCCACCACAGAGCCATATAACTACATTGTTACTCGTAAAGCGGATAGCAAGAACGGAATAATGTATGCGCTCCAAGAGGTTAAGGTGCGAGTATGAAAATCAAAGTGAATCCGTTTGATAAATCGTCTATTGATAGCGCGATAAAGCAGTTGCAAGAGTACAAAAAAGATTTTCTCGCCAAAGAGCAAATATTTGTAAAAAGGCTTGCGGAAATCGGTGTATCTGTTGCAAGTACAGGTTTTGCCGTAGCAGATTACGACGGTATCAACGATGTAACAGTAAGGCTCGAATGGAACGGAAACAAAGCAACCGTAATCGCAGAGGGCGAAGCGGTTGGATTTATCGAGTTCGGTACAGGTATTACAAATCCCGAATGGGATAATTCCAATATGGATTATACACCGCCTAAACACGGAACATACGGCAAAGGACACGGCGCGTGGCCGAAAGGATGGTATTTCACACCGGGAGAGGGAGCCGTACAACACACAATGGGTAATCCTCCTGCGGAGGCTATGAGGACTGCTCGTGATGTGATGATAGAAAAAGTTACACAGATAGCAAGGGAGGTTTGGAGATGATTGATTATGAAAACGAAATCTTTACTGCCGTTGCTAAGGGTGTAAGGTCAAAGCACACAGGAGCAGCCATTAAGAGCGAATATGTTCGTACTCCCGCAGAGTTTCCTATGGTGGCACTTAGCGAGATTGAGAATGTAAATGTTGATAGCCTTATAGATTCCTCTCACGAGGAGAAATATGCAGGGTTAGGTTATCGTTTACAGGTGTTCTCGAATAAAACAGGCGGTAAAAAAGCCGAGGCGAAAGAAATTTTCAAAACGGCAGACACGATACTATGCGGTATGGGGTTCCACAGAGTATCGTACTCAACAACCCCGGAAATCTATAATTCGACAATTTTCTCTATCACAGCAACTTATGAAGCAATAATTGATGTGAATGGAGTTATTTACAGAAGATAAACAGGAGGATTAAAATATGGCAATTTCTTCTTTTGGTACTAAGCTGACTATTGACTCTAAAGAGTATAAAATCAAAGATTTCCCCCAAATTCTCGGTCAGCGTAGTTCTCTCGAAACAACCACATTGAGCGATGATGCGCAGACATATATTGAGGGTATCAGACAGACGGGTGAAAATTTCCCCTTCCTTGCCAACTACGATGCCGCTACATATTCGGAAATCAATGCTCTTACAGGCGAGAAAGATTGCACACTTACTTTCAGCGATGGTTCTTCTTTCTCTTGGAAGGGTTATGCAAGCGCAACTATCAATGAAGGTTCGGTGGATGCAGTTCTCGAAATGACAATTTCAGTAACACCCACTACAGTTCCCGTATGGGCTAAGGGTTCTGCAACCTAATCTAAATTCAAAAAAGGGCGGTATAAACCACCGCCCTTATTTCAAAATAACACATTAAATTGAAATTAAGGAGAGTAACTAATATGGCAACAAAGATTACCGTAACTTACAAAAACGAAAATTATATTCTTGAATATTCAAGATTGACAGCAAGTGCAATCGAGAAACAGGGCTTTGTTCTCGATGATTTGACGAATAAGCCCAACATTATGATCCCTTTGCTTGTTCGCGGCGCTTTCTTGAAGCACCATCACGACCTCAAGCAGAAGATGGTTGATGAGATTTATGAGAATGTTATCAATAAAACAGGCAAAGAAAACGAGGAAGGTTTTATCAGTGTTCTCGCTGATATGTATGCCGAAACAGTTTCTACCTTGACTGATGAAAAAACAGTCGATGAGGGAAACGCGGCAACTTGGGTAGTAACGAAGGGCTAACTCTCCAAAGTTATACAGATATTTTCGAGCAACTATGCCCTTACTATATGTCTATCGGTATGTCCTATGACGATTTTTGGAACGGCGATGTTTCAATGGTTAAGGCATACCGAAAGGCTAACGAGTTGCGAGATAAACGCAAAAATGAAGATTTATGGTTACAAGGCAGATATTTCTACGATGCGCTTTGCGCAGCGAGTCCTCTTTATAGGTTCACTATGAAGAAAGGAATGATAAAACCCGAACCATATACAAAAGAGCCATATCCTATTACCGAGGCAGAACTTCGAGCAAAAGAGGAGCGAGAAGCTAAGGCAAAAGAAGAAAGGCTCAAAGCAGAGTTCACGGCATTTGTTGAACGTATGCAAAAAAAGATGCCCCAAGAGGCACACTCCCCTGATGATGGGAGGTGATTCATTGTGGGAGAAGTTACCATTGATTCTATCCAAATAGAGATAGAGAGTAGTTCTACTGATGCAGCGAAGGGTATAGATGCTCTCGCAGGATCATTAGAAAAACTTAAAAAGAACGGTTCGTTCAAGACCGTATCAAACAACTTGAACAATTTATCTACTGCACTTAAAAATCTCCCGAATGTGCATAGTGCGTCAAACTCGCTCAGAACATTGGCAAATTCTATCGAGAAGTTAAAGGGTGTTGGCTCGGTTTCAAGTCTTACTAATAGCCTTTCCAAGCTCCCTACGGCATTAAAGTCGCTTTCTAATATTAACCTCGATAAAGTTGCACCGCAGATACAAAAGGTTGCTGATACAGTTGCACCCTTATCGAACATAAAAGCGGGCGGTCTTAATACGATGGTAAACAGTATGAAGAAACTCGGTGAGGTCACTGATAGTCTTGACGATGCTACAATAGAGAGATTTGCAAAGAAGGTAGAATTGCTTAACAGCAAACTCGCTCCATTGTCTGAAAAAATGACAAGTATAAAAGCGGGTTTCAATGCGATAAATTCGAGCGCACGAAAAGCGGCTGACAGCGTTGAGGATTTCGGCGATGGTATAAATGCAGGTGCATTGAATATGTCAAGTTTTATTGATATAGCGCAAACTGCCGTTGATACACTTATGGCTTTTGTTCAAAAGTTTGCAGAGCTTATGAGCGCAGCTATCGAGTGGGATGGTATTTCTGCTCGTTTTGGCAGAGGTTTTGCAAGTTCGGCATCTGAAAATTATGCTTGGATTAAACGCTTGAACGAGGAAATGGAAATAAACATTCAAGAGTTTATGAAATATTCCTCAGTATATAGCACAATGCTTACAGGTTTCGGCGTAGCTTCAAAAGATGCGAGTAAAATGGCTCTTGGATATATGGAGCTTACTTACGACATTTGGGCTGGCTATAACGATGTTTATACTTCCTTGGAAGAAGCTGCCGAGGCGGTAAAATCAGCAATCGCGGGCGAAGTTGAACCTGTCCGTAGAGCAGGTTTTACAATCGTCGAAGCAACACTCGAACAAACCGCCGCTAATCACGGTTTGGAAATTAGTTTGGCAAATGCAACCGAAGCGCAAAAATCTTATCTCCGTTATCTTACATTGATAGATCAGGCACACGCGCAAGGTCTTGTTGGTACTTATGCGAAAGAACTTAATACCGCAGAGGGTTTGATGCGTACATTCTCGCAACAGTTGAAATCTTTGACACAGGCATTTGGCTCGTTGTTCTTGCCTATTTTAGTAAAGGTAATGCCTTGGTTGCAAGCATTCGTTGAATTGCTTACTGAGGGCGTTTATTGGCTTGCTAATTTGATGGGAATTGATATTCAGCCTGTAGATTTTTCAGGTTATGAATCAGGAGCAGGTGCTATAGAAAATATCGCAGATTCCGCAGGCTCCGCTACAGGTGCATTAAACGATGCAACGAAAGCTGCTAAGGAACTCAAAAACGCTACTCTCGGCATTGACGAGCTTAATGTTATTAGCCCGTCAACAGCTACAGGTAGTGGTGGCTCGGGTAGTGGCTCAGGCGGTGCAGGTGGCAACGGATTTGCAGGTCTTGACATTGACTCACTTTGGGATGAAACGATTTTCGATAATATCCAAAGCGATGTTGATGCTATCAAGGAAAAGCTCAGAGGTTGGATGCCTGTAATCGGAGCGATTGTGGCAGGCTTCGCAGGATTGCGCCTTGTTAAATTGCTTGATGATATAAAGTTAATTGAAGGCACCAAATTCTTTTCAGGCAAAGTAAAAGATTTCTTTGGTTGGATGTCGGCTTTTACATCATTAGCAAAAGAGGGTGGCATACTCGCCACACTTGCGGTAGCATTCCCCAAAGCAAGTAAAGCATTATCAACGTTCACCGGGAATTTAAGTGCTTTCTTTGCGTTAGCTAAAGAGGGCGGTGTTATAGGCGCTCTTTCAGCTACATTTCCTAAATTAAGTACCGCTATTGCGGGCGTTGGTACAACACTCGCAGGAATAAGCGCTCCTGTTTGGGGAGCAATAGCCGCCGCAGTTATAGCGGTGGGTTCTGCAATATATTTTGTTGTCGAGAATTGGGATAAACTTAAACAGGCAGTTAAAGATTTCTTTGCGGAAAATATTGCACCTAAATTTGAAGAAATAGGAAAAAGTTTTGACAAAATCAAAGAGGCACTCGGCCCGGTGTATGATTACGTTATTAAACCTATAATTGACGGAATAAAGTGGCTCGTCAGTGACCTTTCTTGGCTTGGTGAAATTTTCGAGTGGATTGGCGGTATTGTCGTAGGAATCGTAGGCGGTGTTATAGCGGGAGCGATTAATACCCTTGCATCTGTTATAGAAGGATTAGTTCAAACGATAAGCGGTGTTGTACAAGTAATACGCGGTTTGTTTGATATTATTGTCGGTATTTTTACCCTTGATGGCGAAAAAATTATCGAGGGTGCCCAAAAAATTGGTTCGGGTGTGGCTGACGTTTTCGGTGGTTTGTACGATATGACTATAGGCGCAGTCGTTGAATTTTTCGATGGCGTTATAAGTTGGTTTACCAAAATGTGGGATATTCTCGTAGGACACTCTATCGTACCCGACACTATAAATGCAATCGTAGATTGGTTTACAAGTTTACCAAACAAAATCTTTGGATCTATTGAAAAGTTTGCTACAGGTATCGTTGATAAATTTAAGGGTATGTGGAGCAAACTCGTAAGTTGGTGGAACGGAAAGAGCAAGCTCAAAGAATACATTCCAAGCATCGGTTCTATCAAAGACAAGCTCTCCTCTGCGTGGAATACCGCAAAGAGTTGGTGGGATGGCAAAAAAGCCGCTATGAAAACCTATACTCCGTCCATTGGTTCAATATACGAAAAAGTGTCAAACGGATGGAAAAACGCTCGTGATTGGTGGAATAGCAAGAAAGGTTCTTTCAAGACCTATACTCCATCTATCGGTAGTATTACCGATAAGCTCAAAAGCGCGTGGAACTCGGCTAAGAGTTGGTGGAACAAGAATGTAAAACTGAGTACGAAACTCAACATTAAAGTTCCTACAATCAAAGTCAAGTGGGATACCGCTAAAGCATTTGGTAAGGAGTTCAAATATCCCACAGGATTTAGCCTTAAATTCGCGGCTGACGGCGGTATATTCGATGCGGGTAGTCTTATTTGGGCAGGCGAGAGAGGCGCAGAAATCGTTGCTAACGCAGGCGGTGGTAAGACGGGTGTAATGAATGTACAGCAGATGCAAGATGCCGTTTACGAGGGTGTTTACTCGGCTGTGGTCGCAGCTATGCGCGGGAACGGTGGCGGTTCTTCTCAGGTTATCAAGGTTTACCTTGACGGCAAGGAAGTAGCGACGTCCGTAGAAAAGGCACAGCGCGAACGCGGTGCAAGCATTATGGGTAACGAGGTTTATTCATATTAATTATATAGAGCGCCAAAGAGCGCCACGTTTTTGGAGGTGAGCTTATGGCAGCTTTAGTATCAATAGGCGGTTTCGATTTCCCCGATCCGTCAACATATAATGCAACTACCTCTACGATAGTTGATTCAGGTCGTAATGTTCAAGGTCGAGTTGTAGGGGCTGTTGTAAGACACGACGTAGCGAAAATCGAGCTATCGTGGAAATACCTTACGGCTTATCAGTGGGCGCAGATATTGTCGCTATTTACAAGCAGTTTCTATAACGAGGTTACTTTCTTAAATCAGGCGACAAACAGTTATACCACTCGCACGATGTATGTTGGTGATAGGTCGGCAGGAATGTGGCGCAGAAATCCCCAAACGGGTGAGGTTATGGGATATACTAACCCTTCGCTTTCTTTAATTGAGGTGTAAGTATGATTACAGTATCAAATGCTTGGAAAGAGATACAACAAAGATTTTTGCTTCCTGAAACTCATATAGAGATTGATTGCGGTGTAATCGACGATGAAGCGCAGAGTGTAGCTGTGGCAAACGGAACGAGTGAAACGGTATTCTCTAACGCCGAGGGAGTAGTTGACGACCTTGCTGATGTAGCAAAGTATGCGACATTGGAATTGAATTTGTGGTCGCTTGACGGCACACACACAGTATTGCCCTCATCGGGAGAATACGAAAACGCGGGCTATGTAAGTAATATCGAATCTACAGGAAATGTTACTATAACATTCCCGGCAATAAGAACTACTGCAATATCGGGTGTAACTATCACTTGGAGTGAAAAGTACGGCGAATATGCAAAAACCTTTTCGGTAGTGGGGAAGAACGGCGAGGACATTGTTGGAGAGATTACAGTTACTGATAACAAGGAAAGAACTTGTTTGGTATATCTACCATTGGAAAATTACGATAGCATCGTTATTCAAGTTCACGAATGGAGCATACCTAATCGCAGAGTACGAATAGAGAACGTTGCCATAGGACATACACTTAAATTCACCAAGAAAGATTTGCTCGGTTTCACTCACGAAATGGATGGCGACCTGTTGAGTGGGAAGATACCGAAATACAGTATTGAGTTCATACTTGATAATAGCGATGGCAGATGGGATCCAAACAACCCCTCGGGTATGGCGCAGTATTTGTCAGAGCGACAGAAAATAACCGTTAAATACGGCTTAGATGTAAACGGAGTTATAGAGTGGATTAAGGCAGGAACATTCTATCTTTCAGAGTGGTATGCTCCTCCTAACGGACTTGAAGCTCGTTTTGTGGCGAGAGATGCGTTTGAATTTTTACTTGCTACAGACCTAACAAAAACGTCTAATATGTCCTCTACACAGTATGGCAATTTAGCATTCATTATATCGTGGGCGACAAACTCTCTTTATCTTGATGGGATTAAAGTAGATGTTTCCGATACTGCTTTGAAAAATTCAGAAGGGCGCGAATTTGGAGTCGATAGAACATACGCGGAAATGGTGCAGAAATGCGCTAATGCCGCGTGTTGCATACTCAGGTATGACAGAGATGGTGTGCTATATGTGGAGCAGTTAAATAATGCTCTTACAGAGTATCAAATACCGTTAGCCTTGTCATACACATACCCCGAAATAACTCTCTCTAAGCCGTTAAAAAAAGTTGTGGTTGATTATGGTAAGGTTGATAGTAATGGTAATTCCGTTGTTTATGAATTATCTGTTGCGAATAACGGCGAAATACAGACGGCAACAAACGATTACATTTACACCGAAGAATCCGCCAAAACAGTAGCTGAGTGGGTTGCAAATGTTTTGAAAACTCGTAAAACAATAAGCGGTGAGTTCCGCGCAGACCCTCGCTTAGATTTGTACGACATCGTAAGAGTTGAGGACAGATACGGCAGATGGCTCACCGTGGTTATCACAAATATAAAATATACTTTTAATGGTGCATTTAGAGGCACATACACAGGTCGAATTTTAGGGGAGGTATAGCGTGCTTGGTTTAATTACAGATAGATCACAAAGAAATGTTTATCGCCGAAAAGAACTTTTAAATAAAGGATGGTCGGAAATGACAACCGAGGAGCGAGCAGAGTGGGAAGGTAATCCCTTGGTTGCTACAGGCGCTAACCTCTTTTCCTGTGGAACATATTATTCATCGGGAGTTGACCTGAAATATAGAAACAAAGAAATTGTTGCTACGGCAACAGTAGCGGGCAGTTATCTTTATGCCATTTCAATCATCGGCAAGGCAACAGATTATAACAATAAAATATTTACTCTTTCCGCAGAATCATTCGTAGCACCCGCTAAAATCGAAATGTTTTGGCACGATGGAAACGGCTACGATTATGCAGGAGGAACATTACTTTCTTCCGGGAGCGCATTGGTTGATACGATTACTTTTCCTAATGCGAATAACCGAGAATACCTTGCAGCTTACATATATGTAACAACAGATGAAGCCGTTGAGGTTGGAAAATCAGTAACATTCGGCAAGGTGATGTTGGAAAATGGTGTAAATAAACACGAATATGTGCCATACACCGAAATTCTTGCAACAACGGCAACAAAGGGCGCGTATAACTATTCAGATCTTAACCGAGTAGAACGCGCAGTAGCGGAAATATCAGACCGCGCAGGATTTAATTTAACGACGAAAACAAATTGGGTTATGTGGGATTTACCTACGGAAACGGAGATGAGCCGTTACCTTGGTAATGTGAAGTTTATAAAAGAGCATTTCGGCATAAATATAAACCTTCCCACATCAATGAACAATTTAACATACGAATATGCAAATAATATAGAGTTGATTCTTAGCAAAGCCTACGAATCACTTACTTAGTAAGGAGGAAATTATGTGGCAGAGTATCATAAATACCGCACTTACAATGTTGGTCGGTCTTATTATTACTGCAATATTTAACGGAGCGATTAACATACCAAAAAAGAAGAAAGCGGAAGAAAAAAAACGAGATGCTGAACTAAAAGCTGAAATGGCAGCCATTAAAGAAGATATTAATTTGTTAAAAAAGGCATCTCAAGTGCAACTCAAGAATGAATTAAAAGTCAGATACGATTATTGGATTGATGAAGGTTATGCGCCCAATGGTGCAAGGGACGACCTCGAAGCCGAATATCGTATTTACCACTCACTTGGGAAAAACGGAGTTATGGATAGCAGGCGTGCTAATTTCTTAGCACTGCCGAAAGACCCGCCCGAAGAAATGGAGGTATAGCGAATGGCGATTAAAGTTAATTTTACTAACGGCGCACCGACTGCAACTGCAAGCGGATTGTTCCAATGGGATTACGGACAAACACTTGAAATTGAGTGTGCAGAACTCGGCTCAGAGATTATGGAAGTACACTTTGCTTGCCGTGGAATGAGCGAGGCTATAGTTCGCTCTTGCTCCTTCTCTAATGGAGTGGGAACTGTAACTATACCCGACCAATGCTTAGAGCAGGCAGAACCCATTACGGCTTGGGTATATAGTATTAGTGGCACACAAGGTCACACAGTAAAAACGATAACCTTGCCGATAACCGCAAGAACAAGGCCGAGCGTTTCAAGAGATATTCCTATGGAATATATTAACCTCTACGGAGAAGCACTTAACGAGATAAACGAAGCCGTTAATAATATCGAAAAGGGCAATATAACCGCCGCGAAAGCGACACACGCCGTCAGCGCAGATAGCGCTACCACGGCAACGAATGCAGGCTCTGCAAGTTATGCTACATCCGCGGGGAGCGCAACAAATGCTACTAATGCAGAAAAAGCCAACGAGCTGAACTTTAGGTTGGTGGGAACGGCCACAATAACAAATGGTGATACAGCGACCGAAGCGGATCGCCTGCCTCGGGATGTGTTGAAACCAGATTGTGTGTATTTAGCAAAGTTTTACCCATCTGTTGCGGTAGGCGTGGTGGATGCATACACAAGCGTATTTACCTTCAATCCCGGTGCAACCTTTACTTCGGTGTTACTTGATAGCAACCTAAAGGCAGACATTTGCGGGGATGATAATTGTGGGCATGTGGAGATGGTAAAGATCAACGAGGGTGATAGCTTTTGGAGTACGGCAACGGAGTACAATGGCATTTTCAGTGTTTACAAAATCGGCACCTTGCCAACAGAGGAGGTAGCCACTGAATGAGAAACTTACATATATCAGTAAAAAACAAGGTTGCCACCTATCAGCAGAGAGATGGTAACATCGTCTGTGGAAACAGCGATTATCAAATTATATTCACCTTTGACTCCGAGTGGGATGCTCACGAGGAAAAAACAGCAAGGTTTATATGGAATAATAAATTTGTTGATGTTACGTTCTCGGGCGATACAGTTCCTGTGCCTATGATGTCAAAAACAAATCTCTTGAAGGTCGGCGTTTATGCCGGGGAGTTAAATACAACGACCTCTGCCCAAATACCTTGTACATTCTCGGTGCTTTGCGAGAGCGCCACAGCGGGCACTCCAGATAGACCAAATCCTGGAGAGATTACTGTTGACCTATCAAATTACTACACCAAAGCCGAGATTGACGCTCTGCTTGAAAATGTACAAGCGGGTGGCAAACCTATTGAGGTATCAACCGAAGAAGAAATGCAAGCGGGAGAAGTCGGCTCTATCTATACGTACACGGGAGAGAGTGGCACTTTTGAAAATGGTGTTATGTACCTTGTGGAAGAAGGTGAGTAAATGTTACTTAAAGCAGGAACTTATACATTTAATGATGGTTTGACAGAGGGAGAATTTGAGCAAAGCATTGATATTTTATTTTCTATCGAAGATGATGCTATAGTCACTTTACGTTGTTCTAAACTGATAATTATGAAATATGATTATTTTGCACTAATCGGCACTTTTTATAGTGAGGTTGTTGACGGTGAAGAACAATTGGAAGAAGATGCTCAGATAGCTATATATAGTAGTGGAGACGGTTGGAATTTACCACTCCAAACTCACACAATAACCGAAGACACCGAAGTAAATGATACCTTTGGAGCTTGGTATAAAGCAAATACGGACTATAACACGGTTAATAGTGGAGAAACAACATCGACAAAAAAATTCACTCGTTTATACTTGGGAGATATAGCTTATTCAAGCAACGGCAAAAGTTTTAGAAGGTTGCAGACGGAAGAAACCGAGAGTATTGTCGGCACTTGGGTGCTAAATTCAACTCTTGATTTAAATTCAACGCCTCTTGAAAGTGCTGATAGAAATAACAAAACTCAATTTCATTATTGGAACGCAGATATTACATTTAATAAAGATGGGGAAGTTATTGTTTGCAATAGTTTTTATGTATTTGGTTTGCTTCATCCACAGCTTGGTGTGACGGAATTTGGTTATTATAGCGAAGAAAGGGACTTACACTATAATTTCTATCAAAATGGTGCTTGGCTTTATGATGATGTTCGCACTATTACAATAACTACCGATAATACAAACGAAGCGTTTAAAACTTGGCTAAAAGCCAACGCAACAAAGATTGCATAACTCTATGAAACTAATACTAATCTATTTACTAAATCTATTTGACTACATAATGACAGTAATTCAAGTAAACAAATACGGCATAGACATTGAAGCAAATCCTATTATGCGAATGTTTATGGCGAATGATGGTGCTTTCTTTATTATCAAGGTATTATTTGTTGCTTTATTGCTTATGGTTATGTGGCAATATGAGGATTTGAAAATATGCAAGATTGGGGAATGGGTGCTTTTAGCGGTATATTCCGTTCTTGCTGTATATCATATTTATTTATTTTTGATTTAAAAAAGAAAGGATAAAAAATTATGGCAATTAAACTTATATCGAGAAAATACTGCGCTTGTCAAGATGACGATATTAAAGAATTTATCTGCGACACCGATGCAGACCTTGACAATCTCGAACCTTGTACAGGAACAGGCAGTTCTGCCGTATCACTTGAAAGCGGAACAGTAAAGGTAGTAAACACAAAAGGCGAATGGGTAACCTTTGGAGGTTAAGTTATGAATATTATTGAATATGCAAAATTTAAAAAGATGTTTGGTAAAGGTGGCGGTAGTGTAGCACCCGTTGAGGGAACGGCTATACCCGTAGGCAGTGCGCCAGGGCAAATATATTTCAACGTAAATAATATTAGGGAAGAAACTGATGCTTATTTATCACAGTTGACTTATGTGCAGACAGATTTATTTGAATATCCCATTAGTTTAATTTGTGGCTATTTGTTCAATGAAAAACCTGTAATTGTGTACGCGGAGCAAAAATTAACCCCATTGGGCCATTGCTATGCTATTTACTGCTTTGTTTTGGATAGTATTATAGAGTTGTATAATTCAGCAAAAAATGATTACGTATTGTATAATAATGGGTTTGTAGTTGAAGACCTTGACTTGGTTCAAAGATGTTCAGGTGCTTTGGTGTTTCGTCTGAAAGATGATGTTACAGTATTAACCGATTTCTACGGCTTACCTTTGGGATTAGAGAACGAGAAAATCAAAAATGTTCTCTCTATTACTCCATTTGGGGCAAGTGGTACATCTTCAAACAAACCAACTGCTTACGCCGTATCAAGCGTTGACGAATTGCCGAGTGATGCGGTTGAGGGAAGTATGGCTATTGTTGAGAGTGAAAGCACGGTAGAAACTTGGGTGTTCAAAGATGAATTAGACAACTTAGGGTTATCCTATGAAGCGTGGAAAGATGATGCTGGTAATATTTTATCACCATTTAACATTGAATATTCAAATGCAGATTTAGGAATGGCGGTTGGAGAGCTAAACAAAGTTTGGAGTTCATTCCATATCACAACACAAGGCTCACCATCTTGGGGAATATACACTCTAAAAGCTATAGATGATGCCAGTGGTATTATGATAACCCTTTATACTCATAACCCAAGCGGAAATTATGGTATAACTCACGGTTGGCCTGTAGAAGAATATAAAACAATAAATGTTCATTATGCTGATGCAGAAGCCACTCAATGGCTTGAAGCACACGCGACAAGTTTAGGAAAAGATGTAGCTCAAAAACTTTATATCCGAGAAAACGGCGAGTGGATATATAAATGCGAGGTAGTATAAAATTGAGGACTACCCCGAAATTTGTGGGGTGGCATAAATAAATGCGTACATAACAGGAGGAAAAGTTATGAAAATTGATTGGAAAAGAAAACTTACATCAAGAAAGTTATGGCTTGCAGTTGCGGGCTTTGTAGCAGGTTTAATACTTGCTTTCAATGGTTCCGCAGAAACAGCCGAAACAGTTAGCGGTTGCATTATGTCAGGTGCTTCGGTGGTAGGCTACATTATCGGTGAAGGTCTTACCGATGCAGCAAACAAATAAAATATGGGGGAGTTAAACGGCTCCCCCTATTTAATTATTTTGGGGAACAAAAGCATATTTTAGGCACTGTATTGTTCCCTAAATTGCACTTTGTAACATTTTTCTATATAACTTTCGTGACAAAACCAACACTTTTCCAAATAGATTTTTTTATTTGGAAAATTTCAGTTGTAAACAACTCAACAACATTGGAGCTGATATTATGTTAAATGTATATTCCCTTAAAAAAGACGGAAATCTAAAGTTAAGTTCAAATTTTCGTGTAAAGGAGTTTGCCTGTAAGGACGGCACGGATCCTATTTTTATAGATACCGAGTTAGTGAATGTTTTGCAGAAAATTCGTACTCACTTCAAAAAGCCCGTTACTATAACATCGGCTTATCGTACTCCGACACACAATAAATCTTGCGGTGGCACTACATACTCTCAGCACCTTTACGGCAGAGCAGCAGATATTAAGGTGCAGGGAATAGCACCCAAAGAGGTAGCAAAATATGCAGAAACACTCCTCCAAAACGGAGGCATAGGTATCTATAATGCTTTCGTGCATATAGATGTTCGCTCCACAAAATCAAGATGGCAGGGTTAATCAACCCTGCCTTCTATTTTATCAAAAACTAAAATTCTATAAACCAAATCAAGAGTATCGGGGTTATCACATTCCAAAAGCGCTTTGAGAGCTAATTCGAGTTTATACTCATATCCATCGTTCTCCATAATCAAAAATCCTTCCTTGACAAAAAATAAAAAGTGTGATACAATTAATCAGTTTAGAAATTAACTGAATATTGTGACAAAATTATACATAAACATTTATGTAAATTCAATACTCAACTTTGTCTTTTTGATAATCAACTTTGATACAATGCAGCTACAAATATGACTCAAAAGGACAAGAATGTCACCAAGGAAGGACAAATATATGTGGCTTGAACGAATCAAAGAAGCAAAAGAAGCGCAGGGCATCTCACTAAAAGATATGGCGGATCGTATGCGCCTACCAAAAGAAACAATAACTCGTATTTTGAGTGGCAAGACCAAAAACCCTTACATCACCACAGTGTTAGAAATGGGTGAAGCCGTCGGTTTATCTCCTTGGGAACTATTCTCGGAAACAGGGCTCGTTCTCGGTAGTGCGAACCTCAAAGCTCTCCAAGAAGAACTGGAAGACACAAAGGCTCAACTTGAACTTGTACGCATAGCCTGCGACGTTAAGGAAACTGAAAATGCGGCATTGATTGCTGAGATTAACCTGCTTAAAAAAGAACTACAGCACAAGGAAGAACTCCTCGCAGTCCACAATTACTACATAAGGCACGGTAAGGTAGAATAGAATAGAAAAACCCCTGAGACCAGTAATCTCAAGGGCTTTCTATATGTGTACATCATAGGTATGCTGACGAACCAACATACCCTTGATGTACACATAGGGTATAAAAAATTATACCCTTAGGAACACCTTGAGAGTAAACTCGTTTTTGTTGAATACGTTACGCTTGCGGTTCAAGTGATCGCTTGGTATGCCGTGATACTCGATCTTCTCCACGATAGCCCTCAGCAGTTTATTCTTCTCCAAAGGAGTAGCTTCATCGTCTTTGAAAATTTCTATTGCCTTTTCCAACGCGACTACTTTCTCGGCATAGTCAACGGCTTTTGGCATTGATTTCTTAGTTTGATATATCTCCGTTTGACACTTTTCCATTTTCGCACGGAGAGCAGAATTTCTTCGGTCAAATAAATCTTGTGTATATTTTCCTGTTTCAAGAAGTTCATATTGCTTATCTTCTTGCTCTACATATTCTCCCATTTGCTTCTCTAATTTTTCGAGGAGCTTTTGTTGTATTTTGAGGGCATTACCATCATCGTTTTTAACCTTGAGCTTAAGCACTGGAAGCTCAGCCTCTTCGAGAGCAGTAAGGACAGCCTCATAGATCTCGGATATTTTAACGGACTTATAGCATCTCGGCTGATGTCTGCACTCGTATCGATCCTCAGCGTGCTTATAAGGGTGCTGAAACATAGCTTTCCCACACTTACCACATACCAAGATAGAGGAGAGCGGATTCTTTAGAGGGTGGGTGTGCTTCGCTCTTGGATTCCTTGCCACGAGTTTCTGAGCCGCTTCCCACGTTTCCATATCAATTATAGCGGAGTGTTTGCCCTCTGCAATAATCATTTCCTCCTCGGGTTGCATTAGCCTTTTGACAACCTTTTCGCCATTCTCAATGAGAGTGGTGCTTTTTATTTTATTATAAACAACCTTGCCGATATAGTGCTGATTCCGTAACATAACTCGAATAGTATCTTTGACCCACTTCTCGCCCCTCGGAGCCTTGATGTTCATCTCGTTCAATTTCTTAGCTATACCTCCGGGAGCAAAACCTTCATTCGTGTATAAGTCGAATATGAGGCGAACAACCTCCGCTTCTTCCTCAACAATTTCAAGAGTGTGATCCTTGCCTATCTTTATTTTCTTGTAACCATAGGGAGCATATTGACCGATAAAGCACCCTCTTTTAACCGATGCAATTCTGCCTCGCAAAAGTATTTCTTTTGTGTATTCCAAATAATCTCGACCTCTTAGGAGTTCGTCTTGGAAGAATTTTCGCTCCATTTTATTATCAAGGTCGTATGTCATATACGGAGTAAGTATCTGAGTGCGAGTGTATCTAAATTCGCTCATAAGCCTACCACAGTCCTCAAGGTCGCCACGAGAAAGTCGAGAAGGTTCAATTACCAATACACCTTTAATTTTTGGATCTTCAATGCGAGAGAGAACTTTTTTAATTTCCTCTCGGTCGTCAATAGATTCACCGCTGACAACCTCTCGATATATGTTTTCTTCGGGTATTCTGCCACCGAGTTCTCTATGTGCATACTCTTGAAGTTGCACCTCGTGTTTGGCAAGAACCTCCTCAACTGTTTCGTTTGGATCGTCTTGTCTTGACTTCCTTAGATAGATTAGATAAAATTCCCAAGTTGCTAAACCGTTTTTATAAGTTCCCACGATGTAATATCCCCCTGTTTATAATAATTATAATATTTTCAAAATTATGCTTTTTTTCTATAATCTTGCAAAATCGAATTGTTTTTGTTATTCTAATATAGTAATTACGGAACACCTGTTCCTGTCGAGAGGAGTACATATATGATAGACATCAACCATTTGAAAAATCAAATTATTGAGGCAGTATCAAACTCACAAGATGAAGAACTCCTCGACCTTATACTAAAATTACTTATTATCGAGAGCTGATACAATCTGCTTAATACTTTCGTATTCGGCGGGTTTCAAATTAGCCATCATAGAAACGACTTCAAAGAAATCAGGATCTTTTCTTAATTTAGCGATGACTTGTACAAGGTCATCGTTCTTTTTTTGCTCTGCGGTTCTTTCCAACGGAACATCATAACCGAGCAGCCAAGCCTCGCTCACTCCAAAATATTTAGCGAGAACATAAAGTCTATCTGCTTTCGGTTTTGATTTTCCTGATATATAATAACTGATAGCGCCTTTTGGAATGTCGGTAGCATCCGTAATATCTACAGAGCGAACTCCTCTCATATCCATTATTGTTTTAAGTCTTTCCTTAAATTCAACCTTGGTTTTCTTTTCCATAATTATCACCTCCAAACATATTATATACTAAAAATCGAACAAAGTCAAGAAAAAGTTCGAAAAAATCGAAAAAAGTTATTGACAAGTGAAAAAAGTTATGCTACAATAACATTGCAAGTTCGAAAAATCGAACAAAATATGAAAGGAGAAATAGATTTATGGTTTTCGATTTTAGTAAACTTCGTGGACGAATTAAGGAGCAATTCGGCTCGGAAAGGGCATTTGCCGAAGCACTTGGTATGACTACAAGCAGTTTATCGGCTCGTCTTAATGGTAAGACACAATTTGGAGCAGATATTATTGTGGTATCGTGTCAGTTGCTTAATATCCCCGATGAAGAAATCGGTGCTTATTTTTTTAAACCAAAGTTCGAAAAATCGAACATTTAAAAGAAAGGAGTTGCGATGATTAACACAAACCAACTCGGCTATCGTTGTAGTAAAACGATCAAGAAAGGTTCTTGTACCATTCAAATCTTTCGCCCCGAGTTAGATGCAAAGGAGCAAGAGAAAAGAGAGGCACACCTAAAAGCCGTGGCTGAGGGTGTCCTGAGAGAGTATTACATAAGGAAGGAGGGAAGGAGTTACCGATGAAACTAACGCAAGCTAATTATTATGGAAAGAAAGCAAACCAAGAATATTTTAGTGTATCGCAGTTCAAAGATTTTATGAAATGCCCGGCGATGGCTATGGCAAAGCTCAAAGGTGAATATGAGCAGGAAGAATCGAGAGCGCTCTTGCTCGGCAGTTATGTTGACGAAATGCTAACAGGCACACAAAAATCGCAGATGAAATTTCTTGAAGAAAATCATAGTGATTTGTTCAAAAAGAACGGTGAGCCGTATGCAGATGTAGCACAAGCCATTGACACTATCGAGAGGGTGAGAAAACAACCGCTTATGATGAAATACCTTGGCGGTAAACATCAAGTCATTATGACAGGCGAAATCGAGGGTGTGCCGTTCAAGATACGAATGGATAGTTACAAAGAGGGTGAATTTATTGCGGATCTTAAATATATGAAAAGTCTGCGCTCACCGAATTTGTTTCAACCTATGGTTAAGTATTGGGGGTATGACCTACAAGCAGCCGTTTATCAAGAAATCGTAAGACAGAACACGGGAATGGTCTTACCATTCTTATTCGTAGTGGCAACGAAAGAGCAACCTTCACATTTGGCAGTAGGAGAGATTAATCAATGGAATATGGATGAAGCTCTTGAAACAGTAAAAAAACACATCGTAGATTTTCAGAAGATTAAGACAGGTGAGTTACCTGTAGAGCGATGTGAGGATTATGGGTGTGATTACTGCACCACAACAAAGGTAATCACGGAACCTATTGACACAGATTTGTTCGGTATGAGTACCGCACAGATAAAAGCCCTTAAAGGCGAAATTTAATAAAGAAAGGAACATCTTAGAATGTCAACAGCAATTATTTTCGGTGCGCCGGGCAGTGGCAAAACAGTAAATAGTACATTGTTACCGGGCAAAAATCTCTTATTGAGTAGCGACAATTCGGCGGTCGTACTCAAACGTTTTGAAAGGCCGAACCTCACAATTAAGGTAGTTACCTCGTTCAAAGAGTATATAGACGAGTTTGATAAGGCTACCGAATCAAAGCAGTACGACCATATCATTACAGACTGCCTTACCGATATTATTGACGCATTCATTGTTGAATGCCGAGAGGGCGGGAAGTTTGGCGATATAAGACAAGCCTATATGGTGGCTTACACCAAAATTAAGGCATTGGTTCGTAGAGCTGCTTACTGCGATACCCACTGTGTATTTAACTGTTGGGAAGATGTAGAGCAGATTACAAGTGCTACAGGCGAATTTATTACATATCGTTCACCGATGCTCCCCGCAAAAATCAAACAGCAAGTATGTGGTTTGTGCAACATTATCGCATACGTTACTACGGCTACCGACAAGGGCGGTAATAAGAGATGGTATTACATCACAGACGGCAATCCAAGTCTTATGTGCAAAGACCAACTCTTTACTCGCAGATCTTGTATGCCCGAAGATTTATTCACTGAAACCAAAAAATAATAAATATAAAAAGGAGAAAAAATTATGGCAATTAATTGGACTTATGACGCAAATCAGTACGAAGCAAAGGATTTTTCTATTATTCCCGTTGGCGACCACCGTGTAAGAATTAACGAGGTCGTTGAAAAAACATTTAACTCAGGCAATAGCGGTTTCGAGATTACTCTCGATGTATCAGGACACGGCGGTAAACTTTGGTTCTACCTCGTTCTCGACCAAAACGATGCTAAGAAAACAAATCAGCGTATCGGTACATTCTTTGAATCTTTCGGCATTACCGACCCCGCACTTGCACACTATCGTAATTGGATTGGCAAAGTGGGTGGTGTTCGTGTAAAGCACGAGGAATACAACGGCTCACAGACGGCAAAAGTTGCTTTCTGCCTTAATAAGAGAAATCAGGAAAAATTGCCCGAAGCTAAGTTTACTACAACACTTGATACGGCTCCCACTAATGTGCCTTTGACGGCAATTAATGTTTCAGAAGATGATTTACCTTTTAATTAAGGGTTATCGTTCCCGGAATAAAAACGAAAAGAGATTAGATGAATGATAGAACTACGAGATTACCAACAGGATTTATACAGTAAGACACAAAATGCTTTTCGCAACGGCAAAAAGAGAGTGCTTGTTACTGTCGGCTGCGGTGGAGGTAAGTCCTACATATTCGCAAAAATGGCAGAGCAAGCAAAAGGCTCGGTGCTTGTATTAACTCATAGGCAAGAATTAAAGGAGCAGACGGGGCGGTTATTTGCCGAAAACGGCATTAATGCTCGTATAGAAATGATACTCACCGAAGCAAACAGGCTCGGTCAGTATGAAAAACCTGCACTGATAATTACTGACGAAGCTCACCTTAGTAGGTCAAACTCGTGGATGAAAGTTCTTGATTATTACAATACATACACCGTAGGTTTTACCGCCACTCCAATACGGCTTGACGGTAAACCTCTCGGCGATATTTACGATGAACTCGTTACAGGTGTTTCGGTTCGTTGGTTGATAGATAATAAGCGCCTTGCACCCTATGAGTATTATGCTCCTGCAGTAGTCGAAACGGACGGGCTGAGGGTGCAGATGGGCGATTATGTTATCAAGGATCTCGAACAACTTATGAGCGATAGAGCGATATATTCTGATGTTCTTAAAAGTTGGGAGAGGTTGGCTAAGGGGCAGAAAACAATAGCTTACTGTGTATCAGTAAAACACGCCAAGGAAACGGCAGAGATGTTCTGCAAGGCGGGTTATCCTGCTGTTGAAATTGACGGCAGCACTCCACCGAAAACTCGGTCACGAATAATGAGAGATTTTCGTGACGGCAAGATTATGGTGCTGTGCAACGTCGGCATTATAAGCGAGGGCGTGTCTATTGATGATGTAAGTTGTTGCTTACTGTTAAGACCAACCGAGAGCCACGCACTGTATTGGCAACAAGGTATGAGAGCTATGAGGTATCAGCCCGGTAAGGTTGCCACGATAATCGACTGTGTAGGTAATTACTCACGGAATCCTCTATTTGATGCAGATGTTGAGTGGAGCCTTACACAGTCGGCGAGAAAGAAACCTAAGATTAATTCTGAGGGAGATTTCCATATTCGCACTTGTGAAAAGTGCTACAAAGTTTTCAAAACTGCTCCTGTGTGTCCTTACTGTGGCGCGGAGTACACCTTAAAGCCGAGAGAGATTAAGGCTCACGAAGATATAGAGCTTGCTCGTATCACCGCAGAAGAAGCGGAGAGAGCAGAAAGAGAAAGAAAAAAAGCCCGTATGGAGCAAGGTAAAGCACAAACATTCGAGGAACTGCTTGCTATAGGCAGAGCCAAAGGATATAAGAACCCTGCTTATTGGGCGCAACAAGTTATGAGAGGAAGGAAAAGAAATTGAAATTAGGCAGTTTATTTGATGGTTCGGGAGGTTTCCCCTTGTCAGGTGCTTTGTGTGGCATTGAGCCTATATGGGCATCTGAGGTAGAACCATATCCAATCGCAGTAACAAAAAGTCGTTTCCCAAATATGAAACACTTGGGAGATATAAGCAAAATCAATGGCGCAGAAATTGAGCCTGTTGACATTATCACATTCGGCTCCCCTTGCCAAGATTTGTCCGTTGCGGGCAAAAGAGCGGGCTTGAAGCACGAAGATAATGGCGACGATGAAACAACACGAAGCGGTCTTTTTATAGAAGCCGTAAGAATTATTAAAGAAATGAGGGAGAAAACCAATGGAGAATACCCAAGATTTGCAGTATGGGAAAACGTTCCCGGAGCATTCAGTAGCAACAAAGGAGAGGACTTCCGAATCGTCCTCGAAGAACTTATCAAAATCGTCGAGCCGTCAGCCGTTATGCCTGAGGTTCCACGCTTTGGATGGGCATACGCAGACAGTTATTGCGGAAACGGATGGAGCCTTGCTTACCGAGTTCTTGACGCTCAATATTGGGGAGTCCCCCAACGTCGTAGAAGAATCTACCTTGTCGCAGATTTTGGAGGTCAATGCGCCCGAGAAATATTATTTAAGCGCGAAGGCTTGCGAGGGTATTTTAGGCAGGGCAGAACGCCGCGGCAAACAGCTTCCACCGATGCTCAAAGAAGCGTTGGAACAGATGATCGAGAGGGGAAGTGCCGTTTTATAACGTTTGAACCCGGAATAGCCGCGAGAGAAGGCGGTCATATTTACGAAGGTGTAAGTGGGACTCTTAGAGCAATTGCGGGCGACAATCAAATGGCAATAGCATACTCGGTAGAGAACCACCCTAACGATAGCAGAGTAAAGATTGACAAAAGTGGAAAAGTGCAATCATTGACAGGAAGAATGGGAACAGGCGGCGGCAACGTGCCGATGGTTATGGAGCCGAAACCGTTCTGTAAAGGTTCGAGAGGGAAATTTCCCGGAGATGCACCGACCTACAAGGACGCAGACGTCGCAAACACGCTGAACGTATTCGACCTCGGCGAAGCCAGAGCCAACGAGCTTATAGTTGAGACTGTAGCCCTCGAAAGTAATGGGCAGAGACCTTCCCACAAGGGTGACGGCTATCTTGTAACTAATAAAAGTTACACTCTCAATGCTACAGAGCAACATGCCGTCGCTTACAACATCGATCCTCTCTACATAGTCCGCCGTCTTACACCTACAGAGTGTGCAAGACTCCAAGGATTTGCAGACCGTTGGGGCGATATTGACATTAAAACCGACTTAACCGATGCGGAATATAGGTTTTGGCTTGACGTGAGAAACACTCACGCAGCCATTAACGGCAAACAAGTTAAAGAATACACCAAGGCACAAATGCTTACTTGGTATAACAAACTCAACACCGATAGTGCAGAGTACAAACTTTGGGGCAACGGAATCGCGCTCCCCACGGCACTATATGTAATACAAGGAATTGCAGAAGCAATGAAAGGAGCAAACAATGATTGAAAAAGTAAACCCCGCCCACCCCGATAAGGTGGCAGACCGAATCGCAGGAGCGATAGTTGACCTTGCTTACAAGGCAGAAGAAAACCCAAAAATCGCCGTAGAGGTTCTTATAGGACACGGCACTTGCCATATCATAGCGGAATCATCTGTTGCATTGTACCCCATTGATGTTAAGGATGCCGTTCTTCGTATCACTAAAGACACCGCACTTGACGTTGATTTCAAGTGTGTAAGGCAAGACACACGCCTTGCTAAAAACCAAAGCAAAGGATTTAGATGCGGTGATAACGGCATTTTCAAGGGTGTTCCGTTGACCGCAGAACAAAGACAGTTATCGGGTATCGCAAGAGTAATCTACAATGCTTATGAAACCGATGGTAAGTACATTCTCAATGGAAATAAACTCATTATTTGCCAAAGCCACGCAAAGGACGGAGAAATTGCCGTACCTATAGGCTATGACGAGGTGATTATCAACCCCCTCGGCTATTGGACGGGTGGCACGGATGTGGATACAGGTGCTACCAATAGAAAGCTCGGCTCTGATATGGCAGACAGTGTAACGGGGGGTGGCTTACACGGCAAGGATCTCTCGAAAGCGGATGTGTCGGTAAACATCTATGCTTTCTTGAAAGCTCAGTTAACGGGCGAGGTTGTTGAATTGTGCTGCGCCATCGGTGATGAAACCATAGACGGCAGACCTTACGCAGAAATCGTAGAAATTGCAAGAACTTACATTAAAAATATGGGTGGATTTGAAAAGTTCGCCGAGTGGGGGCTTTTCTAAAGAAAGAGAGGTATCAAATGTTTTTAAGCGATGATATACCAATATATATCAAATTACCAATATCAAAAGAATATGTGGATATTTACTTTATACACGATCTTCATTATGGTAGCGAATTATTCAACAAGAAAAAGTGGGAAAAGTTAAAAAACATTATATTGAACGATGATAACGCTTATGTATGCTTTATTGGGGATTTGTTAGAAAATGCAATACCAAATAGCAAAAGCAACGTGTTTACCCAAACCCATAGTCCTGCCGAACAAAAAGAATGGGTAACTCAACAGTTCAAAGATTTAGCACCAAAAACCATAGTGGTAGTACCCGGAAATCACGAACACAACCGAACCACAAAGGTAAGCGGTATGTACCCCTTATATGATTGTTGCCTTCTTGCAGGAATGGGAGAGAAATACCGAGATACCATCGCCTTTGTAGATATAGCGGTTGGAAAGAATCGTGGTAGAACCACAAAACAAACCCACTATTTTGGGCAGATACAACATCACGCAAAAGATTTGAAAACTGTTCATTCGAGCGACTACACCGACGGAATAGATTTTTTTGCAAACGGTCACGACCACGAACCGAAAGACAAACCGAGAGCGAAACTTGTTTTCGACCCTCGTAACAAGATGATTTATAAGCGAAATGTTGAGTGTATAAACTGTGGTTCGTTCTTCGTTTTCGGAGGTTACGGTGCGAAGGGTGCATATAGACCCCAAAGCGACAAGATGTATAAGTTAAGATTGTTCGGCAACGAAAAGAAAATGGAATCGACAGGATTCTATGTGTGAATAGGGGAGGTAACTGTATGAACCCCGAAACCATACTACAAAACAAAATAATAGTCGCTCTCTGCGAGAGAGGGTGCTTTGCGGTAAACCACACCGTAGGAGATTTCTTTACGAAATACGGTGGTCGAGTATCGGTAGGAACGCCCGGCGAGAGCGACATTTGGGGGCATCGCCCTGACGGAATGGCATTTTATATCGAGGTTAAAATGCCCGGTAAAAAACCCCGACAAGATCAGTTAGATTTCATCGAAGCGATGAAAAACACAGGAGCTATAGCGGGATGGTGTACGACCATCCCCGAAGCCCTAAATATTGTATTTGGAGGTAACGAATAATGTATGTAAATCCATTTTGGCTTGGCTTTTTAGTAGGCTTTGTAGTTGCTATCATTTTTGTTTTAGTGATTGGTAGTGCAGCGAAAGGAGGGAGCGAATAATGTGTGATGTTTGCAGACAGTATAAATGCCCCTCATCTTGCCCTAATGCTCCCGAACCCGAAACGTTTGCTCGGTGTAGCAACTGCGGAACAAAAATATTAGACGGCGACACTTATTACGATATTAACGACGAATATTGGTGCGAGGATTGCATCGAAGAACGTAAAAAAAATGCGGAGGTAGAAGATGAATAGCAGATACAGAATTGAAGCAAGAAGAAACGAAAACGAAGAATGGTCGACGTGGACTGAAACCGACGACCTCTATAATATTCAAAAGCATTATGCCCGTGTGATAGAACTCGGCTACGAAGCAAGAGTAGTAGATCCCAAGATTACGGAATGGGAGAGATTGCAAAAGAATGGAATTTTGCTTTTTACTCCTGTCAGAGTGGGGCAGACAGTATATGCGGTTGTTCCCGGCGGTGAGAAATATGTTATCCACGAATGGCAGGTTAAGTCGATTAGATTTGACGGCAAGAAGTGGTATGCAGTAGATGATCTTGGGCAGGAATACGCAGTCCGTAGTCAGTGGTGTTTCTTGTTCAAAGGAAATGCAAATAAACTGTTGAAGGAGTTGAACGGCGAAAATGATGAGTAATGAAAAACACCTTCCTTCTGCGCTGACAAACAAGGAAATAGTCAGCGAGAAAGGCAAGTTATTACTGATAAACGAAAACAAGAGTAATAACTTTGACGTTAAGAGTAATAAGCAGATTGAGGAAATGGCGAAAATAATATGCCCTTGCATATATAACCATAACGATTGCGAAAGTTGCGGCCTATACGACGAAGGTTGCTTGCCTTTCAACATAGCGAAAGAACTTGACAATAGAGGCTACCGAAAGCAGAGTGAAATTGTACGATGTGAGGATTGCCAAAATAGTGAGGTTTGTCCCGATACATTGTTGTGGTGCAATGAACTTGAAAGACTTACTCCACCAAAAGGATTTTGTCATTGCGGAGCGAAAATGAAAGGCGGTGAGGAGTAATGGCACGATGTGAAGATTGTATTCATAATGTTATTTGTGAGAAGTTAGAGGATTTTCGTGACCCGTTATGTTGGATAAGTACAAAAGGCGAGTTCATTTGTTCTTATTACAAGGAAGCCGATGTTGTACCAAAGAGCGAGGCAGAAAAGTGGTTTAGAGAGTGCGAAGAGTTGCAAGGAAGAATGATTGAACTTGAAAGCGAGGTTGCGAGAGATATTGACGACCTCAAAAGGTATATTATTCTCAACGAAAATATAGCCATTAAGTGCAAACAGGAAAATGGTGAACAAAATGAAGAGTATTGGAAAGGCAAAATATCCGCCTTCTCGCAAATAAGAGGGTACATTCGCGCCGAACTCAAAAAGAACTACATAGGAGAATAAAAATGGATATAGGAATCGATTTACAAAAGGCATACGATGACGGTTATGCAGATGCCAAGCAAGAGGTTGCGAGGGAGATTTTTGAAGAGATTGAGAAATTGGTGATTACAGATAATTTGGAAAAGTATTATGGTTATCCTGTGATTGCATATAGCGAATTGGGCTATGCCGAACTCAAAAAGAAATACACAAAGGAAGGTGAGGACAAGGAATGATAGTACAATTAACACCCATAACACCCAAATGGAAGTGGGTTTGCGATAGGTGCGGTAAAGAGATTTACTCGAAGGAAGATGGGTATATTGAAAAGCAACCGTTTATTGCTTTTCATTGCGACCTTAACAACGCCCGCACACCTAATGCAATAGCTGGAGAAGTTTGCAAGGAGTGTTACATTGAATTTATCACATTCGCAGAGAATTTCTTTGACGAGGTCAATAAGACGGAAAGCGAGGGCAAGGAATGACAACAATTGAATTACACGATATTCTTGATGATCCCAACCGAAAATTATCCCTTGATGAAATTCGTAAAGTGATATATCAATTAAAAAACGATGTTGTAAACGAAGCATATCAATATGCACCAAGAACAAATAAAATGGCACATTATAAATACGGTTATTATATGGGCGAACAAAATGCGTTTTATCTTGTTCTTGACCTTTTGGAACACTTGGAAGAAAGCGAGGACACACAATGAAATACATCTTATTTTGGTTTATATATATCCTTGTTGTTATGTTGGTATCAACACTTTTTGCGGTAGGATTTGAAGCATTACTAAATTTATTTAGGAGGGGGAAAGAATGAGAGATAAAATGGTAAACATTCTCCTCTCCTATGCGAAAGAAAAACAAATCCCCGGTAGTAAGGTGATTTTTGAACTCTTTGCAGACGAGCTTATAAAACACGGGGCTACTATTCCTGTTTACTGCCACGAATGTAAGCACTGCGCCGAAGATAGCTTTTGCTATCAAGACATATCAATACCGGGGTATAAGAAAACGCATATTTTCGGCTATTGTGATAAAGGAGAAAAAATATGAAAACCATTGGAGAAATCATAAAGGAGAAGCGCCTCGCAAAAGGTTGGACAACTTACCGATTAGGGAAGGAAATTGGTGTTAATCACGCAACGATTTTAGGGTGGGAAAAGATGCGCTCGTTTCCAAACGCATTATACTTAGTGGATTTGGCGGATGTCTTTGAGTGTACCCTCGACGAACTCTGTGGCAGAGATCCAACTAAAATTGTTACAAAGGAGAGCAACTATGAGCGATATAAAAAACATTTTACCTGAGCGAGAATGCCCTATGTGTGGCAAAATCTTTATCCCTGCACCATTTCACGCATATAGAGATAAAAACACATACAAACCATACTGCTCTTGGCATTGTTATAACCATAGGAACGATAATAAAAAAACAGACAAAAGAAGTAAATCCGTTGAAAAATGTACCCTCTCGGGAGAAGTTATCGAAACCTATGTATCTGCAAGAATAGCTGCTGAAATTATCAATGCAGAGCCGTGGTATATTCGTAATGCTTGTAAAACAGGCAACACTTATAGAGGTTATTTATGGAGGTATAAAAATGACTTGCCCTAAATGTAATGGAAAAACCAAAGTAATCGAAAGCATAACCGATGATGATTCAATCACTCGCCGCAGAGAGTGCGCTGAGTGTGGTTATCGTTTTAACACAGTTGAAATCGACAAAGACCTCTATGAGAGGTTAGCAAAACGAATAACGCTCAAACAATGAAAAGTTCTTTTGAGCGTCTTGGAGAAGCCTCTGCGAGAAGTACGGAACCCCTCGCAGAATTAATAAACAAAATACATAAATATAATAATATTTTTAAGGAGAAAAACATTATGGAAAACAACAAGTATTACATCGTAAGAACAGAGAGAGCAGGGGTATTCTTTGGCAAGATCAAGGAAAGAAATCACGACGAAATCACAATGACGGACGTTCGTAAGATTTGGCATTGGGATGGAGCTTGCGCGGTCGAGCAGCTTGCTATGGACGGAACGAAGAAACCTTATAACTGCAAGTTTACAGTAATCGTTCCCGAAATGACTATCGCAGATCCTATTCAGATTATTCCTTGCACAGATAAGGCGGCAGCGAGCCTTTCAGGAGTTGAAGTATGGCAGAGATAAATAAAGCTATCGAAAGGTTTTTAGTTATTAGCTCCGGCGACGGCTACGGCTACGGCTCCGGCGACGGCTCCGGC